>Ga0207907_100061_pt1 | contig 93207 bp, 70 predicted proteins | sample LinPmetageLP52_FD_184062 | JGI IMG/M metagenome (GOLD analysis project Ga0207907, IMG submission 184062) | Marine viral communities from the Subarctic Pacific Ocean - LP-52 (SPAdes) | ecosystem: Environmental > Aquatic > Marine > Oceanic | place: Pacific Ocean | collected 2011-08-26
TTATGACATACGCTGGCGGCTAAACAATAACATCACACTTACTATAGCTAAGTTTACTCATAAAGCCGTGCGGCATAATGTCGCAGATGATGAATATTCACTATCACCCTTAATGCATCGCATTAATAACTAAAGATTGTTAACTTAAAGACCTTATTTTTAATCGACGAATACCATGACTTGGATCTTTTTCACTTTTTTAGCTGCCTTTATGCAAGCTTGGCGTAATGCCCTGCAAAGTAAATTAAGTAACAATGTAAGTGTTGCTGGCGTTACCCTCTCGCGCTTTATTTTAGCGGGTCCCATTGCTGCAGTTTATTTATATGGCCTTTATCAATATCAAGATTCCGCCATGCCTACGTTTAATAATGCCTTTTGGGGATTTATTATTGGCGCAAGCGTTATGCAAATACTTGCCACGGGTTTAATGGTAAAGCTATTTAAAATGAATAATTACGCCGTAGGTGCAGGGCTTGCTAAAAGTGAGGCGTTAGTCGCGGCTATTTTAGGGGTATTATTTTTTGGCTCTGCGCTTAGTGTATTTGGCTGGCTAGGGGTGTTTTTAGGCGCCATAGCAGTGCTTTTACTTAGCGGTATAACCAGCGTAAAACAATTTGATGCTAAAACAGCGTTACTTGGCCTTGCCTGCGGCACAAGCTTTGCTCTTACATCCCTTTGGGTACGTGAAGCGAGTTTAAATTCAGGGTTATTATTTCCGCACTCGGCTGCATGGGTTTTACTGTTTGTAATAAGCTTGCAGACGCTTATATTACTTGGCTATTTATTACTTAAAGAGCCACATACTATAAGTAAACTTTGGCAATATAAAGGCATTACAACAGCAATTAGTGTTTTTAGTTGTGTAGGCTCTATTGGCTGGTTTAGTGCAATGAGTTTACAGCACGTGGCGTATGTTAAAACGCTTGGGCAGGTTGAAGTATTTTTTACTATGCTAATTGCTGTACTTTGGCTCAAACAGCCACTTAAAAAGCAAGACACCGCAGGCTTAATCCTAATAGCCATTGCCGCTATTTTAGTGATGCTGCCAAATTGAGAACATAAAAAAGCGCAGGCTTTTAATCCTGCGCTACTATAAAGCTGCTTATAACTTTTAAAGCGAGTTTTAAGCGCTCTTTTTAAGAGCTAATTTTTAGCGTTATCACACCGCAAATAATCATTAATACACCTGCAATACGGCCAAACGTGGCTGCATCACCGTAAAATAATATACCCACTAAAAACGTTCCTGCAGCGCCAATACCGGTCCATACTGCGTAGGAAGTGCCCATTGATATTTGCTTTTGTGCAAGCCACAACATAAAGCCACTGGCTGTTAAAAATGCCACAGCCATTGCAATACCCTGCCAGCGAGTGTCGGGTTGTTGTGAAATTTTTAAACCAATTGGCCAACCTATCTCAAGCAGGCCTGCAATGACTAAATAAACCCATGCCATTAAACATCTCTCTTTTTCAAAATTACGTCGTATAAGTCTTCGCGGCGATCTTTTAAATTGCGCACAGTACCTTCGCTATGAAGAATTTTTAGTTTATCCATATCAAGGTCGCTAAATAATAACATTTCGGTATTAGGTGTGGCTTCATTTAATGTTGCATCGTGCGGAAAAGAAAAGTCAGACGGGGTCAATACTGCCGATTGCGAGTACTGTACGTCTAGGCTTTCTACCTCAGGTAAGTTACCCACTGAGCCTGCAATAACTACATAACATTCGTTTTCGATTGCGCGCGCTTGCGCACAGTGGCGAACCCGTAAATAACTATTTTTAGTGTCGGTCCAAAACGGCACAAAGAGTATATCAAGCCCTTGCTTGGCTAGTATGCGCGAAAGCTCTGGGAACTCTACATCGTAACAAATTTGAATACCTACACGCCCAGCATCGGTATCAAACACGGCAATTTTGTCGCCGCCTTGAATAACCCAATCATTTTGCTCATGCGGGGTTATATGTATTTTGCGCTGCTCGTCTATTTTACCGCTACGGTGGCATAAGTAACTTACGTTATAAATTTTATCGTCTTCGGCAAGCGGCATAGAGCCGGTAATAATATTGGCGTTGTACTCTATTGCCATACGCGACATCGCGTTTTTAAACGTTTCGGTATATTCGGCTAAATAGCGGATTGCTTCGGTTTGATTATTTTGATCGCCTAAGCCCATAAGTGGCGCGTTAAAAAACTCAGGAAATAATATAAAATCGCTTTTGTAGTCAGATACCGTATCTACAAAGTATTCAACCTGCTTTAGCATTTCTTCAACCGACTCAACGCAGCGCATTTGCCATTGCACCGCGCCTATACGCACGATTGATTTAGTAGATTCGAGCACGGTGTCGGTTGGCTCATACATTATGTTATTCCACTCAAGTAAGGTGGCGTAACCTACAGACTCTTGATCCTCCGGCAGGTACTTTTTAAGTAACCGCTTTACCTGAAAGTCGTTAGAAAGCTGAAAGCTTAAAATTGGGTCGTAAAGCTCTTTTTGGTCAACCTTTTCAATGTATTCCATTGGTGTCATTTCACTGCTGTGATTGTAATAACGTGGAATACGGCCACCGGCTAAAATAGCGCGTAAGTTATATTGGCGGCACAATTCTTTACGGGCATCATAAAGGCGGCGCCCTAAACGCATGCCTCGGTGAGTTTCGCTAATAGCAACATCTAAGCCATATAAAGCATCGCCATCGGTATCGCTAAATACGCGATCATGGCCATCGGCTATGTCTTCATAGGTATGTGGGTTTGAAAAACGCGTGTAGTCTACTTGCACGCTCAGCGCTAAGCCCACCAGCACGCCATCATCCACTATGCCTATTTGCCCTTCAGGGAACTGATCTATCAATCTAAAAATAGTATGGCTTGGCCATGCGCCACCTAAATCGGGATAAGCCTGATCCATCAAGGTTTTAATTTGCGGATACTGCTCTTTTGTTAAGTTACAAATTTCTAGGTGGGTTTTTTCTGCCGACATACACAACTCCTTTGGGCATAATAAAATAAAAGCCGAATGTACGCTAAAGTACACTCAGCTTTGTATCATGTTTTTTACGTTACGCGTACTACTTTAAGCTGCGATAAAAAAGTGCAGTCACTTTCTCTTTTGGCAACCAGCCTGCGTATTCAAGGCCAAGTTCTGCCAATGGATCGACTTTAATTACTTGCTCTAGGCTTGCGTTATTTTGCATTGCATTTAGCATTAAATCTTTAGCTTTTTGAACAAGTTTAGCATACGTTACTAGCCCTGAACGGTCACTTACCGGACCATGCCCGGGTATCACTATGGTGCGCTCGTCTATTTGCTTAACTACATCGTCTACTGCCGCTAAAATACCATCAACACTGCCGCCGCTATCTACATCAACAAACGGCAAGCTGCCAAAGTTAAAGTAAATATCGCCCATGTGTACTATGTTATCGTTATTAAAAAATATAACCGAGTCACCATCGGTATGTGCATGCGCATAATGCACTACATGCGCATGTTCGTTATTAAAATGCAGCTTTAAATCGTGGCCAAAACTAATGCGCGGCAGGTAATCTGAGTTTGCACCGTGTTTTTCTTCTAATCGCTTATGTACGTTGTCGTGCGCAATGACATGCGCACCGGCCTTAGCAAAGTTTTCGTTACCACCGGTGTGATCGCCATGATGATGCGTATTAATTACAAATTCCGCGCTACCGGGTTTTAAATCGCTAATGGTTTTTTTAATATCGTCTGATAACTTGGCAAATTGGTCGTCAATAATATAAATACCATCGTCCCCAACACTTGCTGCAATGTTGCCGCCTTGTCCGAACAATACGTATACGTGGTCACTTAACTTTTCAGCGGTTACTGGGCTTTCATCTGCATGCGCTGTACTACTGAGTAATAAGCCTGTGATTAATGCGGGTAGTATTTTTTTCATTATTTTTTACCTGTTATATGAATTAATAAATATAGAACGTATTTAGCTATATTTTAGTTCATTGAGCGGGCTCTATTATTATTTGATGTATAAGCGTTTGTGGCAATAAAGGCGTGTGTTTACCCTCGACATAATCACTAAAGCCTGCACGGTAGAACTCAGATAGCGGATGCCCCGATTGCCCACCAGGTACTGCCATTATGGCATTTTCTAAATGCCCAGGCTGGGCAATAAAGCGCTGCGATGCACCAAAGCTTTTACCTTGCACTGCGGGCATGTAGCTATCGCCAAATCCAGGCGCAATTGGCATATTTAAAAATTTAGCCAGTATTGGCATTTGTTTAGCAAACGGGTGCTCAATGTTAAGCGCATTTACTTTGCCCCACTGCCAATTTTGTAAGTTATCTCCATACTCAGCCCTAAGCGCTGTCGCTGTTTGGTTAAATGCACCTGATAACTGCTCATCCCAACTTTTATACTCAGGGTTTACCCACGAATCGGGCCGTGTATTAATAAGCTGCCATATTGCCGGCTCAAGATCGCGTTTTACGTATTTAAGTGTACCGCTTTGCTCATTGAGCTTATTCTCCATACTTGCAAAAACAGTATTTATTAATGCACTTCTATAGCGCTTAACTAAGGTATAACCTACAGAGCTTGCACATGCGCACTGCTGCCAGTTTTCAAGCTCGCTAATGTACTGCTTGTTTTTGCTTTTATCTTTTTTAAGCTGATTAATTAGTAATGTATGCCAAGGCATTAAAAAACGGGCTTGGTTATCAAGCTGTAGCGCGTAAAAGTCGCTCTCGGCAAAGGTTTGTTTTTCAAATAATCTATCGCGTATTTGGCTTGAACGTGCCCCTAGTGCATAACCACCGTTACCAAAGCGGCTGTTATCTATGGCCGATACAACACGTGAGTTACCTGTCCATAATCGCCCACTTTGCGGGTTTTTAACAGACGGGCGCTCATTTTCATTTTGCTCAAAAAGCGTAGAATATTGTTTTGTTTTTACACTTAACTCACTTGGCATTTTACGCGCTGGTATGCCGCCCATATGCTTCCACGCTGCACTGCCTTTATTATCAACAACCATTAGGTTTTGCACCGGAATACCCACATTGCTCGCTATTGCTAATGCATCATCAACCGTATTTGCTTGTTCAAGTTTTACTAATTTCATATCAACGGCATAAGGCTTATGTGCAGCCCAGCTAAGTGCATAAGGCTTTTTATTAATGTATTTTACTGGGCCATATTCGCTTAAGGTTAATGCGTAGTTTTCAACTTCATCATTTGGTAGCGCTATTGGCTCATTTACTTGCCATGTTTTACTGTCATCATTTAGCGCTATCCAATCAGCGGTATCTATGTAGCCATTAGTAAAGCCCCATGCAATTTTATTATTTGTACCCACCACAATAGCGGGTGCACCAGGTAGCGATACACCTGTTATTTGAAATTGCTTAGCATTTTGCGTGTAATTAAGTTGTGCTCTGTACCAAATAACCGGCACCGCCATCGATAAATGCATATCGTCAGAGAGCATTGCTGCGCCCGTTTGCGTATGCGCACCGGTTACGGCCCAGTTATTACTGCCGCGCTCTTGGTTTGCTTGAATATTTTTAACCGTGCGCTGTGCTTGCACTGGAAGTGTAGGTATATCGTCTGTAAAAGGCGTAAGTTTACTGCCATCAAGCGCCGCTTGGTATTGGCTTGGTTGCGTTAAAAACTCAACCATTTTTTGCCCGTAAGCTTGCTCAATCTGTATTAGTGCTTGGTCACGCTCAAACGTTGCACTTTGTAAATCAAGATACATGCTAAATATCACTAATAAGCTGTCTTCACTTTGCCAAGGTTTTTGCGCACCGCCTGTTAGTAGGTATTCAAAGCTTGCATACCTTACCTGTGCCAGCCCTTCGTTAACGCCTTGTGCGTAGCTTTTTAATAATTGCTTATCGGCTTTTGGGAGGGTTTGTAAAATAGCGCGGCTGCGTTTGCGTAATTGATGAAAGCGCATTTTTTTATCAAGCCCAAGGGCCGCTTTGCCAAATAACTCACTTAGCTCACCTGCGGCGTTGCGCCTTAATAAATCCATTTGAAAAAATCGATCTTGTCCGTGCGCATAACCTAATCCATAAGCGGCATCGTTTCTATTATTGGCATTAATAACAGCCTGCCCTAGTAAGTCGCGCGATATTTTAACGTTATTACTTACGTGACTACTTTGACCTTTGCCATCAAGTGCAGGCAGGCTCAAAGTCAGCACACCATATACTACCGCTGTGCCTGCAAGCGCTAAAATCACAATTAATAACAATAACCGTTTGATTACTTTAAACATCAACCTTCCCTATAAAAATTTATACTACGCAGTATGAGCATATAATAACCACAGTTTTATTAAATAATAATGTTCTTGCTCACAAAGGGTGAAATAAACATCAAAATCCACGATAATGTCGCTTCCACATCATGTGCAGAACTAGTTGAGATTAATATGACTGAAAAAACATTTATCAAAGGTAAAGACCGCGACCTAGAATCGTCAATCTCTACCATGCAAAACAAGCTTAAAGCCCTTAACATTAACGTTGAGGAAGCGCTTTGGCTTAATCCTGTAGCTAACTGTTATTCGGTTCATATTAAAGACAGCGACTGCGGTGTTATGTTTACCAATGGTAAAGGCGCAACCGATAAAGCATCTATTGCCTCTGCTCTCGGTGAATACTTTGAGCGTTTGAGCTGTAACTACTTTTTTGCTGACTTTTACTTAGGTGAAGAATTTGCCAACGGCGAGTTTACTCATTACCCAAGCGAAAAATGGTTTAAAGTTGAAGGTGAAGAAGTGCCTGAGGGCATAATGGACGAAAGCCTGTGGGATTACTTTGACCCAGAGCGCGAACTTAACGCATCACACCTTTTTGATTTTAACTCGGGTAATAACGAGCGCGGCATTTGTACATTGCCATACACGCGCCAGCGCGATAACCAAGATGTGTACATTCCGGTAAACGTGATTGGTAACATTTTTGTATCTAACGGTATGAGCGCAGGTAACACCAAGTTTGAAGCGCGTGTACAAGGTTTATCAGAAGTATTTGAACGCGCTATAAAAAACCGCATCATCGCTGAAGGCATTTGTTTACCTATCGTGCCTGAAGAGGTTGTTAAGCAATATCCACAAATTCACGAAGCATGTGAAGAGCTACGCAGCCATGGTTTTCATTTACGTATTGCCGATGCATCACTAGGCGGTAAATACCCAGTAATGAGCGTAACGCTGATTAACCCAACAGATGGCTCTGTATTTGCCTCGTTTGGTGCTCACCCTTCATTTGAAGTAGCCCTTGAGCGTACTGTTACTGAGTTACTACAAGGTCGTCGCCTTGATCAGCTTGATGTGTTCCAACCAGCCACGTTCGATAACGACGAAGTAGCAACGCCTGAAAACATTGAACTGCACTTCATTGATTCTAGCGGTTTGATTTCGCATGATTTCTTCCGTGCCGAAGCAGATTTTGACTTTGTACACTGGGACTTTAGCGGTACAACAGAGCAAGAATACAACTTCTGTACAGATTTAATTCATAGCATGAACCACGACATTTATATTATGGATTACACGCACCTAAACGTGTATGCATGTCGAATTTTAGTACCGGGCATGTCAGACATTTACCCAGTAGATGAGCTTATTTGGCGTAACAACAACGAAGGCGCTAAATTCCGTGAAGCATTCCTATCGCTTGATCAGTACGATGCCGAGCAATGGATGGATATTTACGACAGCCTAGAAGAAGCCGGCCACAGCGATATTATTCGCGCAGCAGAGTTTATTGGCCTTGCAACCGATGCCGATACACCTTGGCATACGCTACGTATTGGTGAGCTTAAAGCGCACCTATGTTTAGCCGCAGGCAGCGAAGAAGCTATCGATTGGGTTGATTGGATACTGCATACAGGCCAAGTAAACGAAGAGGCCATGCGCCATTTCCGCTGCTTAAAAGCCATTCTTGAAATTAAATACGATGACGAGCGTGAATACGCCGACTACCAAGATGCACTTGGTTTAATGTTTGGTAGCGACAACGTAACGCTTGCAATTGAAATTGCAGAAGGCCGTAAATTATTTAATGGTTTAACCTTCCCTGGTTTATCGCTTAACGGCTTTAAAAAGCACGCAGCGCTACTTGATGGCTACCGTAAGTTACATGTAGCTAAGCAAAACCACTGGGCCCGTGAAGTTGCCGATAGTTAATACTAATAGTTGAGCTAATATAGCTAAACTACTAATTATAAAAATAAAATGGCGCTAATTTATTAGCGCCATTTTTATTTGTGCAATTAATTGGCTATAGTTAATATGCCTAAAATAACAGCACGATGTAATAAATGTCGCCACCAAAAAATAATAAAAACAAAGTTCATAACTTTAAGCTGACCTTTTGCTTATCTCTTACTCTTCTTATATTGGTGAGCATTGTGCTCGATCGCATTAATTACAACCGTGTAAAAGATGCACACAGATTACAAATTCTCTCAGAAGTGAGCACCTACCGAGCGCAGCTTGAATCTATTTTAGTTTCTAATATTCAGCTAGTGCGTGGTTTAGGTGTTGCCGTTGCTGCAGAGCCTGATTTACAACAAGCTCGATTTGAACAAATTGCTGGACCACTATTTAAAACCTCTAATGAACTTCGTAATATCGGTGGCGCTCCCGATATGATCATTCAAATGACCTACCCCTTAAAAGGCAATGAAAAAGCACTCGGCTTAAATTTTTTAGAAGCAAAAAACCAACGTGCTGATGCAATTAGAGCACGTGATACCAATACAATTGTCATGGCGGGTCCACTTAAATTAATACAAGGCGACATTGCACTTATCGCACGTGTACCTGTGTATATACCGCCGGAAAACCGCTTTTGGGGATTACTTTCTGTTGTTTTAGATATTAACAAAGTGTATAAAAATTCAGGCATTTTAGAGCTAGAAAGCGAATACAATGTAGCGTTACAAGGTCGCCATGGGCTTGGTAAAAAAGGGGAGTTTTTTTATGGAGAGCAAAACATAACAGAACAAAACCCTCTGGAGTTTACATTAAGTTTCCAAGGTGGAAATTGGCAGCTTTATGTCGCGCCTAAAATAGGTTGGAACCCTCCAAACTCGGCAATATGGCCACTGCGCTCTGCTATTATCATAATTTGTGGGCTATTGATTTGGGCTTTTTTCTTCTTTTTAAAAATGCTTAATCGCCAACAGCAAAACGAAAAAATGCTTGAAGCCATGAGCGATTTAGCGCAAATAGGCGCATGGTCGTTTAATTTAGATACTAAGCAAGTTTACTGGTCAGATATGACCAAAAAAATATTTAAGTACCCGCTTGATACTCAACCTGAATGGCCAAACGACTTAGGTTATTTTAAGCCGGGTGAAAGCCGTGAGAAAATAGCTAAATTAATTGAGCGTGCCATAAAACTTGGTGAAAGCTACGAAGTTGAACTTGAAGTTATAAACGCTGAAGGTAAAACAATATGGGTGCTTGCACACGGTGAAGTTGAGCGTAGAAATGGTCGTAGCATTCGTATTTTTGGCTCAATTCAAAATATAGATACCCGTAAAAAAATCGAACTAGAAAATAACCAAATTGCATTACATAACGAAATTTTAGCCTCACTCACTGTAAATAAACTCATATTAAGCGGGCAATTAAGCCAAGCAAAAGACGTAATTACGCAGGCAATTTGCCAGGCATTTGATGTAAAACGTGCCAGTATTTGGTTTTTTAATGACGATAAAAGCCAATTAAATCCTTTTGCGATACACAGCACTCTATCCTCTAGTGATAATAGCGACCCTATTTGGCTAAGAAAAAACACTAAAGACTTTTTTAACGCTATAGATCATCAAGCTGTATTTAGTGCACCCGATGCACTTAACCACCCTATTTTAAAACCCTTAAAAGCCCACTATTTAGACCCTTTACACATTCAGTCTATGTTATGTGTAGTTATTCCTGGAGGCTCGGGGGCACTTGGTGTTGTATGCGCCGAGCAATGCCAAAGCACTAAACTATGGTCTCGTAATGAGGAGAGTTTTTTAATAGCTGTTGCGGCACTTATTGGTAGCCTACATTCAAGCCAAAAACGTATTGAGACAGAAGAGCAACTCGTTACAGCTAAGGATGCTGCAGTACAGGCAGTAGAGGCTAAAAGTGAATTTTTAGCGAGTATGAGTCACGAAATTCGTACTCCCATGAATGGGGTACTGGGTATGCTTAATATTATAAAGCAAACCCAACTTAACCAGCAGCAAGAGCATCATATAGAGCTGGCTCAGTCATCGGCTCAATCACTTTTAAATATAATTAATGATATTTTAGACTTTTCTAAAATAGAAGCCGGTAAGCTCAATATCGAAAACGTGCAATTTAACCTCCCCAGACTACTAGGCGAAGTTGTTGAATCTTTTGCATTAAAGGTAGAACAAAATAAAACCAAGCTTATTTTAGACGCAACACAAATTACGGTAAGTGAAATAATTAGTGACCCTAATAGGTTACGCCAAATATTAAATAACCTACTCGGTAATGCTGTTAAGTTTACTTTAAATGGCGAAATTATTGTGACGGCCCGCGTTGAAGAAACAACAGATGGTTCGTTTTTGCAGTGTTCTGTAATTGATACCGGTATTGGTATAAAGCCTGAAAAGCAAAACTCTTTATTCGATTCATTTACTCAAGCCGATGCTTCAACCACTCGCCAATTCGGCGGCACAGGGCTTGGCCTTGCTATTGTTAAGCAACTTTGTGAACTCATGAATGGTGAAGTAAGCGTAACAAGTATGGTTGATGAGGGCAGTACATTTTCGTTCAGCATACAAATACAGCCTCGCTTGAGTAAAGAGCAAGACTTACCAAGTCACTTAATTAAAAATAAGCATATTTTAATTATTGATGAGTGCACTTTAAATGCTAATACGGCGCATAAACAACTTAATGTTTGGGGCGCCAAAGTAAAGTGCATTAACGACTACAGCCAAGTAACAGAACACTTAAATAACTCAGAAGTTAAGCTCAGTGCTATTTTAGTTGATTACTACTTTTTTGAAAAAGCACGCCAAGCACATATTACAACCTTAAAAAACTTTATAAATTTGCATGGCTGTAAATTAGTAATTATGGCTCCGATGAGCTACTCCCAAGAAAGCTCAAAGTTAGGTATGAAAGTTGATTGCATGATTTTCAAACCCCTTACTCCTTCAGATTTATTTGACTCACTCACTAACGATAAATTTATAGAGCAGCAACAACGCCAAGCTCAGCTGCAAAACAAGCTAACTAAAGCACCAATAACCGATTCTACTGAGCCCCAATTACTATTAGTAGAAGACAATAAAATTAACCAAGTAGTTGCTTCTGCCCTGTTAAAACAAGCTGGTGTTAGTTTTGATATTGCAGAAAATGGCCTTGATGCAATAGTTAAACTTAATGCAAAACAAGGTAAGCCATACAAGCTTATTTTAATGGACTGCCAAATGCCCGAAATGGACGGCTACCAAGCCACTAAAGCAATTCGTGAAGGTGATGCCGGTAAGTGTAATCAAAATATTACTATTATTGCGTTAACTGCAAACGCCATGCAGGGCGATAAAGAAAAATGCTTAGCTGCTGGCATGAACGATTATTTAAGCAAGCCGCTTGATTTAGCCGCATTACAACCAAAACTTGAACAATGGCTTGGCACTCAATAAAGGTGTAAGCTAGTAAAATAAGCTTACTAATTTGAGATTATTTATGCAGTTATCAGCAAATCAACAACGTATTCTTGGTTGCTTATTAGAAAAACAAAGCACAACGCCAGAACATTATCCGCTGTCTTTGAACGGGCTCACCAATGCGTGTAATCAAAAATCAAACCGTGATCCAGTTCTATCCCTCACAGAAACTGACGTACAAAATGCACTCGACGAGTTAATTGAAATGCGTTTAGTCACGCTTGATGAAGGGCTATCTGGGCGAGTAAACAAGTACGATCATCGCTTTTGTAATACCGAGTTTAGTAACTTACAATTTACCGAGCAACAACGTGCCATAGTGTGTTTATTGCTACTTAGAGGCGCACAAACCCCAGGCGAGTTAAGAACGCGTAGTGCACGCTTGGCTGAATTTAATAACGTAAGTGACGTTGAAAACGCACTTAGCTTATTAGCTCAAAATGATTACGTTTGTAAGTTAGAGCGAGAAGCCGGAAAACGCGAAAGTCGCTATGTTCACTTGTTTGGCGATACAAACGAAGTACAGCCTGAGCAAAAACCGAGCGCTATTACAGATGTAAGAAACCATGAAATTAATGAGTTACTTGCAGAAATAGACGAACTAAAAGAAGAGCTTCGTTTGATAAAAGCACATTTAGGGCTTTAATTACGCCCAGCTAAATCACATAATATAATTAAGCTTAAAAACAAAATTATTTACCAACGAGGAGCTGGCCATGCGCGCCGAAATTGTGGCTGAAATGAAAGTTCAGCCAAGTATTGATGTAAACGCTGAAATAACCCGTCGAGTTAACTTTATTAAAGCACGTTTAGTGACAGCCCATAGTGTATCGCTAGTGCTGGGTATTAGCGGTGGTGTTGACTCATCAACCTGCGGTCGCTTGTGCCAATTAGCGGTAGATGAATTAAATGCCGAGCAAAGTACCGACAAATATCAATTTATAGCAGTACGCTTGCCATACGGTATACAAGCCGACGAAGATGAAGCGCAAATGGCCGTTGATTTTATTAAGCCAAGTAAACGCATGACAGTAAATGTACAACCAGCAGCAGATGCGCTTCATGACCAAGCAATGGCGGCTATTGTAGGCAGTGGTGCGGTACTTCCTGAGCAAGCAAAAGTTGACTTTATTAAAGGTAATGTAAAAGCGCGCCAACGTATGGTTGCTCAATATGAAATTGCCGGTTTTTGCCAAGGCTTAGTAGTGGGTACCGATCATAGTGCTGAAAACATCACTGGCTTTTACACCAAATTTGGTGATGGCGCTTGCGATTTAGCGCCATTATTTGGTTTATCAAAACGCCAAGTACGCGCTCTTGCAACGGCATTAGGCGCTCCTGATTTACTTGTTACTAAAGCACCTACTGCGGATTTAGAAAGCGACAGACCGGGCCTTACCGACGAAGAAGCATTAGGACTGAGCTATGAGCAAATAGATGACTTTTTAGAAGCTAAAGAGGTTTCAAAAGAGGTTGAGCAAAAGCTTGTAGATATATACTTGCGCACACAACATAAGCGCCAAGCAATTCCGACTATTTACGACGATTTATAAGCTATAGCTAATAGCAACTAATGCCAATAGGCGTTAGTTGCTTTTTGATCTAGCCACAACTGTATTGCGTATAAATTGCCTAATAAACGCATTCAATATTTTTAACTGCCCGCCATAGAGAATACTGCATTATATGACATCGCCTATTTTAATTACCGGCGCAGGCCAACGCATTGGCCTAGCACTTGCCAAGCATTATTTAGCCCAAGGGCAAAGCGTTATTATTACTTATCGCACTCGTCATCAGGCTGTTGACTTACTAGAGCAACAAGGTGCTGTGTGTATTTTTGCTGACTTTAGTAACGATACTGGCATTAGCACATTTATAAATACACTTAACACGCACACCAGTAGCTTGCGCGCTATTATTCATAATGCGTCAAGTTGGGACTGCGAAGCTAATAACCCAGACTTTGCCGCGCTGTTTGATAGCATGATGCGTATTCATGCAAAAACACCTTATTTAATTAATTTATTGTGCGCTGATTTATTACTTAATTATCAAGCAAGCCATAATGTACCAGCAGATATTATTCATCTCACTGATTATGTTGTAGAAACTGGCAGCCCTAAACATTTAGCTTACGCAGCAAGTAAAGCTGCTCTAGATAATCTCACAAAGTCATTTAGTGCTAAATATGCGCCTAGTATAAAAGTAAATTCAGTAGCGCCATCATTAATCATTTTTAATGAACATGACGATGAAGCTTATCGTGCCAAAACACTTAAAAAATCATTAATGGGTATTGAGCCCGGTTGCCAAGAGATTATTAACAGTATTGATTTATTACTGCAAAGCCACTACATCACAGGCCGCGCTTTGCCCGTAGATGGCGGACGCCATTTAAAGTAGAACACACTAGACTGAGAAATTTATGCATGACGAATTAAAACAAAGTTATCAAAATATTATTACCGCTGTAGGCGAAGATGCTAATCGTGAAGGTTTATTAGACACTCCAAAACGCGCAGCAAAAGCGATGGAATACTTAACTAAAGGCTATCGTCAAACGCTTGATGAAATTACTAACAATGCGGTATTTACCTCTGACGCTGATGACATGGTACTGGTGCAAGATATAGAGCTTTACTCTATGTGTGAGCATCATTTATTGCCATTTATTGGTCGCTGCCATATTGCTTATATTCCAGATGGCAAAGTACTTGGTTTATCTAAGTTTGCGCGTATTGTTGATATGTTTGCTCGTCGCTTTCAAATTCAAGAGCAGCTTACTCATCAAATTGCCAAAGCAGTTGAAGAAGTTACTGATGCTAAAGGCGTGGGTGTTATTGTTGAAGCTAAACACATGTGTATGATGATGCGCGGTGTAGAAAAGCAAAACTCAAGCATGCGTACCTCTGTAATGCTAGGTAACTTTAGAAGTGACTCTAAAACACGCAACGAGTTTTTACAGCTTATTAAGGGCTAATTATGGCTAACGCAATTATTAACGTAACTAACTTACGCTTGCGTACATTTATTGGCTTTAACCCTGATGAACGTGAAAAAAAGCAAGATGTGGTGATCAACTTAGAGATTCATTATCCTGCTGACGATGCGTGTAAAACGGATGAGGTAGAGCAAGCACTTAACTATAAAGTGATCACCAAAGAGGTGATTAACTTAGTAGAGCAAGGGCACTTTTTACTACTAGAAAAGCTCGTTGCGGAAATACTTGCTGTTTGTCACAAACACCCAAGCGTACATTACGCCAAAGCACGTGTGGATAAGCCACATGCGCTGCGTTTTGCCGATTCGGTATCACTCACGCTTGATTGGGTTAAATAGCTTAAGTTATTTTATCAATACCTATGGCAAGGGCAATAACCGCTAAATAGCGTGCGCCTTTGCCAAGTGTTACTAGTAATAAAAACACACTAAAACGTACTTTAAATATGCCTCCAATCACGGTGAGCGGGTCCCCCACAATGGGTAGCCATGCAAACAACAAACTATACACACCGTATTTATTAAACTGATCTTGCGCCTTTTCAAGCCCCTTGGCCGATACCGGAAACCACTTTTTATTTTTAAAGCGTAATACTTGCGTACCCAACCAATAATTCACACAACTGCCCAATACATTACCAAGCGTAGCTGCACACCATAAAAGCCAAATGTTTGCTTTTGCTTGGGTAATCATCGTTATTAAAACGACTTCTGAGGAGCTTGGTAATAAAGTGGCCGATATAAACGCACTAATAAACAAAGTTAAATAAAGCATAATGCCCTTAGGCTAAACGTAAAAACCCAGCTTATAGCTGGGCTCGCAGGATAATAGCTAACGCTTTATTTTATCAAATTTAAGCTAAACGGGTAGTTAAACTCCCTACCTTCGTTGGCTTTAATACTTGCTAAAACAACCATTATAAAAGAAAAGATAGCCACTAAAGGTAGTAAAACTAATCCTATTACGGCAAAGACTAGTAAAAAACATACAAAGTAAGCTATGGCCATAGTAATCTGAAAATTAAGCGATTTTTTACCATGTATGTCTACTATTGGCATTTCATCTTTTTTAATTAGCCATATTACTAATGGCCCAAGTATAGAGCCAAACGGGATCACAAACCCCGCTACGGCGCTTAAATGACAGAGCATAGCCCATGTCCTATCATCTTTATTAACTGGTTCAACCTGTTGATTTTCTTGCATAACACTCTCCTTTTTGTTTCATACATACTGCCTCTTTATTAAGCAGGTGTCTATAAGTGGCGTTGGTATTGTTAAATATCACAGTCTAAACCTCTGTGATAAAAAAGTGATAACTTCGTGAGAGTTTCTTGAGCTTCCTCCCCAATACTTAGCCTGACTCATCACTTACAGGAATTAATAATGAAAGCTTTAACACTTACACTTGCAACACTTCTAGCTACCGCTAGCCAATCAACTATGGCCGCAGAGCTTGAGTTAGAAATTACCAATCTAACAAAAGGCCTTTACTTCACACCAGTAATTATTACTGCACATGACAGCGAAGACCGATTATTTGAAGTAACAACTGAAGCATCAGCAGCATTACAAGCAATGGCTGAAGGCGGCGATATTTCAGCACTTGAAACACAAGCATCAGCTTCAGCAAGTGATTTTGCATCGAACCCTGCTGGCGGTTTGCTTGGGCCTGCGTCGTCAGCTGCAACAGTACTTACAACAACAGATGGTAATGAATACCTTTCTGTAGCAGCAATGTTACTACCTACAAATGATGGATTTGTAGGATTAGACAGCTGGAAGATCCCAACTGAAGCAGGTACTTATACTATTAATTTAAATGCCTACGATGCAGGTACAGAAGCAAATAACGAACTCGTTTTAGATGGGTCTGGCGCACCAGGCGTATTAGGCATCCCTGCAGCACCAGGCGGCCAAGCGGGCACTAACGGTAGCGGTATTACAACGGGTGAAACAAATACAATGGTGCATATTCACCCTGGTAGTTTAGGTGATGACGAGCTAGATGGTGGCGACAGCGATTTAAACAACACGGTACACAGATGGTTAAACCCTGTTGCAAAATTAACCGTTACCGTTAAGTAGGAGGGTTAATTATGCCAGCTATTATCAATTTTAAAAAAACCGCGCTCATGCTGATGCTTGCAACGACCGTTGCAGCATGTAGCGATAACGATAACTCAACCGAAGAAGTTGTTGTTGACGAGGTAGAGCAAATCGTTACGCCTAGCGAATTTACAATTACTTTTCGTAATTTAACGCCGGGCCAACCATTATCACCACTATCTGTTATTGCTTTTGACGATGAAGCACCATGGACTTTAGGTAGTCCGGCTTCTGTCGGTTTAGAAATTCTTGCTGAAAGCGGTGCAAATGAGCAGTACCTTACATTTGAAAGTGCAATCGAGGCTGTATCGGCAGAAGCTGGTATTGGGCCGGGTGAAAGCACCACGGTTGTTATTTCTGTAGACCCACAAGATACACTTAATTTATCTTTTGCTGCCATGCTTGGGAATACAAATGACGCTTTTACCGGTCTTAGTTCTGTAGATGTATCATCATTAGCTGTGGGCGACTCAATAACACGTTCAACTCCAGCATACGATGCGGGTACGGAAGCAAATACAGAAACAGCTGACACTGTGCCTGGTCCAGCCGCTGGCGGAGAAGGTTATAGTGGAATACGTGATGATATTAACGATGTTATTGCAATGCACCCGGGCATTGTCTCTAATCAAGATGGGCTATCAACCTCAGCACTTACTGCTGCACAAAAATTTGATAACCCAGTATCAAGAATAGTGATCACACGTACTCAGTAAAACAGCTTGTAATGGGGAAGTGAGGCGACATGGACGTCCCTTTTTTACGAGGTTAACTATGCGGCACGAAAAAATACTGGTAGTAGAAGACGACAGAGAAATAGGGCAATTAATAACAACTCAACTTGCTTCGTTAAATTTACATGTTGATCATGTTGTAAGCGCTGAGCTCGCACTTAAAAAAATAGCAAAACAACCATACGGGCTTATTTTACTGGATATAAACCTGCCACAAATGGATGGCTTGAGCCTATGCCGTAAAATTAAAGAGCACTACCCTACCATCTCCGTTATTTTACTTACCGCACTGAGTAGCGATATGGACCGTGTAATTGGTCTTGAAATGGGCGCTGATGACTATATTTGCAAACCCTTTTTTGCTCGCGAATTACAAGCCCGCGTTAAAACACAATTACGCCACCGCTCACAGCTTCTAGCGATTCAAAATAACGAAAATGCCACCCCATGCAATGAACAAACGCTAAATATAGGCTCACTCAATATTGAATTTAGCTCACATCAAGTTTATTTAGACGAACAAGCACTTAACCTCACCGCCACTGAATTTGATTTACTGGTTTATTTTGCTCGCCATCCAAACCATGTTTTTAGTCGCCAGCAATTGCTCGACAAAGTATGGGGGTATCAACACAGCGGGTACGAGCATACAGTTAACTCACACATAAATAGGTTACGCGCTAAGCTTGAGCTACACCATCAAGCGCCTATTATCGAAACCGTTTGGGGCGTTGGCTACAAACTAAATCCAAGCCAACTTACTTAAGAGCCTTATTATGAACCTATCTTTGTATCAAAAATTAGCGGTGTCGTTAGTTGTTATATTTTGCTTTATTTGCGCACTAGTTTATAGCTGGAGTAAACAACTGGAGCTCACCTCAAAGCATCATGGCGAGCAAAACCTGCACTTAGCCCTTGCTGAGCATTTAGTACAAGATAACCCATTAATAAAAGAAGGTGTGTACGACTACGCAGCACTAGAAAACCTATTTCATACTTTGATGTTACTAGGCCCCGCATTTGAGTTTTATTTTGTAGATGAAAGCGGAAAAATATTAACTTACTCTGCAAAACCCGGAAAAGTAAAACGAAGCCATATTAATTTAGACCCACTAAAACAGCTTATAACTAATCCTAAAAGCGCTCCGGTTTATGGCGACGACCCTCGTAACACTCAAGGTAAAAAAATATTTTCTGTTGCACCGGTTTATAATCAGCAGTCCCTGCAAGGTTATTTATATGTGATTATTGGTGGTGAGGCATACGATACATCTTTAAATACAATTAAAAATAACGACCAGCTTTGGCTTACCGCACTGTGGCTTGGGGCTGCCTTAGTTTGTTTATTAATTGCCATGCTAATTTTACTGCGCTTTTTTACTAACCCGATTCAGCGATTAGCCCGTGATGTAAGTAATATTGAAGCGGCTAATTACAGTATTACCGATACAAAGCTCAGTAACTATTCAACCCAAAAAAGCAACGAAGTGCACAGTTTAGGCCGAAGCATTCAAGCTATGGTCACCCGTATTGACGATCAATTTAAAGCACTTGAGCAAAGCGATAAACAGCGTAAAGAACTACTTACCCATTTATCGCACGACTTACGTACGCCTCTTGCCTCTTTGCAGGGATTTTTAGAAGTGCTTAATCAGTCAGGCGCACAGTTAAGCGCTAAAGAACAACGAGAGTACTTGCATGTTTCACTTAATAACTGCGATCAACTTAAACAGCTTATTGAGCAAATTTTTGAGCTTGCTCATTTAGAAAACGGCGAAATAAGCATACACAAAGAAACCTTTAATTTAGGTGAGCTTATTTACGATTGCATTGCTAAGTTTTCTCTTACCGCTGAGAAAAAAGGCCTTAACTTAACAGTAGAGCCGGCAATTTGCGATTTTCCTGTTGTAGCCGATATTGCAAAACTTGAGCGTGTATTGAGTAATTTAATTGATAATGCAATAAGGCACACACCTAAAGGCGGCTGTATAGCTGTACACGTTAAGCGCATTGATCAGAAGCAATTATTTGTGCAGGTTTCTGATACTGGTGTGGGGATTAAGCATGATGAGCTAAGCGCTATTTTTAATCCGCATTATCAGGCTTCAAACTCAAATAACGAAGGGCGACAACAAGGTGGCTTAGGGCTTGCTATTTGTAAGGGCCTATTAAAACTTATGGACAGCGAAATAAATGTACAAAGTGAGCTGGGCAAAGGCACTATGTTTAGCTTTAACTTGCCACAAAAAATAAAGGTATAGCCGTTGGCTATACCTTTAAACATTACTTAATTTTATTGTAATTAGGGCGGGTCACCTAGTTTTTAATACCCGCTAAATCAAGAATAAAGGCATAATTAAACGCAGTATCTTCTAAGCGCTTAAAGCGACCTGATGCGCCGCCGTGCCCTGCTTCCATATCTATTTTAAACAGTAGTTTATTATCATCTGTTTTGTAATCACGCAGCTTAGCAACCCATTTAGCTGGCTCAAAGTATTGAACTTGTGAGTCATGCAAACCGGTTGTCACTAACATATTTGGATATGCTTGCTTAGATACTTGATCATAAGGCGAGTACGAAAGCATATAGTCGTAGTACTCTTTTTCATTTGGGTTACCCCACTCGCCATACTCATTGGTGGTAAGTGGAATACTGGCATCAAGCATGGTGGTAACTACATCTACAAACGGTACAGCGGCAACCATGCCTTTATAAAGCTCAGGTGCTTGGTTTGCTACCGCGCCCATTAATAAGCCACCAGCACTACCACCATAAGCAAATATTTCATCTTTAGCGCCATAGCCTTGTGCCACTAATGATTTAGTTACATCAACAAAATCGTTAAAGGTATTCTTTTTAGTTAGTAATTTACCATCTTCATACCAAGGGCGACCTAACATTTGCGAGCCGCGTACATGGGCAATAGCATATACAAAACCACGGTCTAGCAAACTTAAGCGCGAGCTAGAAAAAGTAGGATCCATGGTGGCGCCATACGAGCCATAGCCGTATTGTAGTAATGGGTTTGTGCCATCCTTTTTAAATGCATCTTTACGATAAACTAAGCTTACCGGTACTTTTATACCGTCGCGTGCCTCTACAAAAATACGCTCAGACGCATAATTATCAGCATTAAAGTCGCCTAATACAGCCTGCTGCTTCAATAATGTTTTTTCGCCAGTGGCTAAGTTAACATCGTATGATGAACCCGGTGTCGTCATACTGGTGTAATACACACGCAGTGTATCGCTGTCTAATTCGTTATTACCATATGCGTTAATTGTATACGCACTGTCGTTAAAGCTTAGTGGTAACTCTTTGCCTGATTTTAAATTACGCGCAATAAGTGTTGATTGGCCCATTTCGCGCTGTTGGTATACTAAGTAGTCGTCAAATAACTCTACACCTTCAAGTTTAATACCCTTGCGTGCAGGGATCACACTTTGCCAATTCGCTTTATCACCAGCTTTATCGATATCTACTTTCATAAGCTGAAAGTTAACGGCATTTAAATTAGTAACAATGTAATAAGTATCACCTAGTTTAGATATGCTGTATTCAAGGTTGGCTTCACGCTCAATAAAACGCTTTGGCTTGGCGTTTACATCGTTTGCACTTATCACTGATAAACCCGATGAATCAGTGCTGCTATGCCAAATATAAATTTCCGAGCCATCTTTGCTTTTGCTCATACCGGTGTAATAACTTGTGTCTGTTTCTTCGTATACAAGCTCGTCATCACTTTGTGGTTTACCAAGCGTATGTCGATAAACTTGATAACCGAGTAAGGTTTGCGCGTCTTTTTTGATGTAATACACAGTTTTATTATCGTTCGCCCACACAACATTACCGCTGGTGCCTTCAAGCGTGTCTTCTAATAATTTACCGGTGCTTAAATCTTTAATTTTTATATTGTAAATACGGCGACTCACCGTATCTTCACCATACGCCATTAAGTTGTCATTTGGGCTTACATTTAAACCACTAACCGCAAAGTAGTCATGACCTTTAGCTAATTCATTTACGTCTAAAATAACTTGCTGATCGGTCCCTGCAAAATCGCTACTACGTAAGTAAGTAGTATATTCATTATCGCCGCGAGTTTGTGACGAGTAATAGTACTGGCCGTCTTTTACTGGAACAGAATCATCATCTTTTTGGATTCGCCCTTTAAGCTCTTCAAACAAACTACTTTGCAGTGTTTTAGTATGTGCAAGCATGGTATCTGTGTAGATATTTTCAGCCTCAAGGTAACTAATAACTTCTGGCGCTTTGCGCTCGTCATCACGTAGCCAGTAGTAGTCATCAATACGCGTGTCGCCATGAATAGTCATTTCGTGAGGTACTTTTTTAGCGATAGGTGCAACTGCGCTAACTTTTTTTTCCACTTGCTGTGTTTGCACAGTGTTTGTATTTGAAGTGTCGGTAGATGTACTTTGTGGAGCCTTATTACAACCAGCTAAAACAGCTAGTGATAATGCGGCTAGTGTGAATGAAGAACGGAACATTTGTAAATCTCAGTCGTTGTTATTATTGGTAGTATTAAATATACCTAATAATAAAGCGCGGTGTGATTTAGTTTGTGAAGCTATGTAAAAAGGGAGCCAAAGCTCCCTTTTAAATAACTAATTAGTTATTAAATTACTTTTGTTTACGACGACGCATAAATGCAAACGGCGCAGCGAGTAATGTTAACCAAGCTAGTGAGCCCGATGAACCATTGCTTTCAGGCTCTGGTGTTGGCGTCACTGGCTGAGGGTCTGCAATGGTATCGTTTACAACGATTGATACCATAGTTTCTTCGGCGCTAGTGCCTGATGCTTCACGCACTGTGTATGTAAAGCTATCTTCACCAGAGAACTGTGCATTTGGCGTATAATCAATCGTGCCATCTTCATTCACGGCTGTAGAGCCATTTGCAGGTGCAGAAACCACCTCAACAGTTGATGCCACTAAGCTGCCATTTACTTTTACACCTTTATGAGCTGAAAACTGCGTATTATCAGTCTCAGATGAAGCTAGTGCATCAAATACAAAACGCGACTCAGCCATATCATTAGCTAATACATCAATAGTCACTGTTTGCTCTTCATCAACTTCTACCGCATCCGCAGCTGTGTAATGGCTACGATCTTTTGCAAAGGCTTGATATTCAATTGCAACACTACCACCTTCAACTCGGTTAACTAAATACCCTTTACCCAAGGCTGTACCTGTCATAAGCGTATCTAGTGTTTTACCTACTTTACCATCTGCAGACTCAACACCTGCCGAGTAAGGCGAAGGCAGTGCAGGCACGTCAATGTAGTTAAATCGAATTTCATCACTGCCTTCTTTAATAATTACTTGGAACGTATATTCTTCGCCTGTTCCTGCGTAAATTTGAGCGTCATGCCATTCAACAACATAGTAAGTATCATCGCCACCAGTCAACACACCAATGTATAACTCACCACCACCGGTAGATCCACCTGCCAGGTCAAAATCAGCCCACAAAGGAGCAATAACACCATTTGGCGCAGTTAGATTTGGCATTATTTGTGGATTCCAACCACCCGAAGTACTTACCGAGTCACCTACAGCAATAAAACCATTATCAGAGATAGTAAATGCAGAGTATTCTTTACCATCAAACATAAAGTCTGCATTAACTGAAACACTAAACTCATCACATTCATTACTACATGCGAATGGCTCAACCCCTAAATCTGGTAACGATAGAGTTCCTAAGAAGTCTTCATCATCAATTGTAAAGCCAGTACGTGCTACTTGGCCTTTCCAGTTAATCTCTTTACGATCTTCACTTAACGTAATTGTTCCTGCGCCGTTTGTTTCTGTTGCAACAGGAGTTGAACCTTTAAGTAGCTCCGCATTTTCATCAAGCTGAATATTAATTTCAAACTCATCACTGTAAACAGTGTTTTCAAAGTTAACGTCAACTTTAGCTGGAGTTGAGCTATTTAATGAGTCTGCATCTACAGATACGTTCAACACACTTGCATTTGTTGTTTCATCATCATGAATAGCGAATGGTAAATGTGCTACTTGGCCTGTTTCGGTGTTGGTCCATACAACATGACCAAAGTTCCAGCCTTTGACATCATTAAAAGTTGAATCAATATCAAGGTTAAACTCAGCTACATCAGTACTTGTTTCTGTACCTTCTGCATCTGCTGAAGTAGAACCAATTGCGCCAAGCATAACTGTGCTAGGAGAAACTGTAATTTCAGCACCTTGCATATCGGTTACTACTTTTGCAGTCCACTCGCCAGCAACATCAGTCATATTTTGAACTGTGTTAGAGAAGCTACAAACGCTTAAACAACTCGGGTCAGCGTAAGAGCCATGGCCAAATGTAAGTTCAGCATCTAATGCGCTTGGCATATCTAGTCGGCCAGCACCTACATCAAAGGCATCGGCTTTGGTTACTAAGTCTTCTTTATGTAGGCCATCCATTTTAGATGAGCTCATAAGTGCCGTTTTGATTTGTACCGCATTCCACTCAGGGTGAGCTTGCTTCATCAATGCTGCTGCACCAGCAATATGAGGACTTGCCATGCTTGTACCTGAAATGGCATTAAAAGTAATACCATTACCTTCATCTGGCGAGTACGCAGATAGAATATCTGTACCTGGCGCTGCAATATCAGGTTTTAAGAAACTAGGCTCACCATTAGGACCACGAGAGCTTGAAGAATTTACTGCGTCAGTAAATTTCTCTTGTATTGTTCTTTTAACACTCGGATCTAAAGAAGCAATAACCGGCTCTTCAGCATCAGTTAAAAACTCAACTAAGCTTAAACCATCTTCTTGGCTAATCGCTGAGGCTGGAATTGTAGCATCATCCATAGACATGCCCATTGCGCCGCCTGCAACATTGTTGTGGATAATTACCGCTGTTGCGCCTGCTTTTGCCGCATTTTCAGCTTTGGCTGAAAATGCACAGCTACCACGAGAGATTAATGCTACAGAGTCAACAAATGATACGTCTTCAGCAAACTCTTCACACCCTTCAAAGTTATCTGGAGCAATCACTTGCGCAGAAATAATAGGTAATGAAATAGGGTCTGTTAATAAACCATTACTACCTTCAATACTCATGAAGGTCTCACCGGCAACCTCAATCGACTGTGAGAAAAAACGGCCAGTTTGTGTATTCGCAACCGTTAAACCAGATTCAATACAACCTGGGCAACCAATAGTTTGTGCACCGTTACCATCGTTACCTGCAGCAGTTACAACTACCACACCTGCTTCTTCAGCAGCAGTAAACAAATCACTGTATGCACTAGTTGATGGGTTACCACCGGCACCGCCGCCCCAAGAGTTATTTATAACATCAGCACCATCTTTTATCGCAGCTTCTAAAGCAGACATCAACGCAACTGTTGTACCGCTGCCATTTCCATCCGCTGTATGCCATAACGCCTTATAAGCCATTAACTGCGCTGCAGGTGCTACACCTGAAATTGACACATTATTCTCTTGATACGTAATTTCAATTGGGTTGCCAACCGCTGTACCTGCTACGTGAGTACCGTGACCGTCATAGCCTAAAGGAGATCCAATATATTCATCTGGGTGCAGACCACTAGGTGTTGGGCCAAATGCACGTGCAACAATTAATTTGTTGTTACAAAAATCAGCTTCACCGCCATCAATGCGACAATAATCTGGATTTTCTGCAATGTAAGCAGCTTCTTCTTCACTAAACTCTGCTGCAGCAAAGCCAGCATCTGAAAACATAGGGTTTTCTGGACGAATACCCGAGTCAATAATAGCAACTTTAACGCCTTTACCAGCTTCAGATTGGCCGCCTAGTGCTTGCCATGCTTCAACGCCTTTAATTACATCAATAGAGGCATCCATTAAGGTGTGGTACTCTGTATCTAAAAATACTTTTTTAACACCTGAAAGCTGCGCAAGCTTTTCTTGCTGACCTTGTTCGCCTTCGATTACGATACCATTAAATAATGTGCTAAATGAATGTGATACAGAGCCACCACTCACTGATGCCGCATTTTGCGCTACGCTTTTTTGTTTTGCTTTTAAGTAGCTGCTATATTTTAAAGCCGGTGCTGAAGATAGCTTAACTTTACTATCGCCGGTTACAGCTGCTGACGTTGCTTCAAGCCCAGCAATACCACCTTTGTAAGTTGCTAGCGGCTCGTCTTCAAGTTGAATAATATAACGTGCTTTATTAGAGATAGTTTTATTTTGAGAATACGTTTTAACACTTGATGTTTCTGGTACATACCCTTTAGATAAGTCAGGTGCGGCGACTGCACCGTATGACATCATGGCTAAACCAATAGCTGATGAAATAGCGGTTCTTTTCATTGTTATATGAGACATTATTTCCCCTAGGATGAGTTTTATATTATTGTATTTACTCAATTCAATATAATTAGAATTGTGAATTTAATATAAATCCTAGACATACAAACTAGCAACAGCTTGGTTACATTACGACTAAAAAAAACGACACAAAAAAAACAACCCATTGTTATTTAATGCTTTTATAATGTTTCACTTTGTAAACCACTGTAAATCAAACCCTAAATTCTCTGGAAAATTAATGAGCAATGACGTAATCAACATTTTAACTATGGCTAAAGTAATACAAACAGCTGTAGCTCCTGTATTTTTAATAACCGGAATTGCAGCCACTTTAGGGGTTCTATCTAATCGTTTGGCACGTATAACAGATCGTGCACGCCAGCTTGAGCGCAAACTAAAAATTAGTATTGATGAGGACTTTAATAAGTCTCTCGCCACTGAGCTACGTGCGCTGTTAAAACGCTCACGTTGTATCCATATAGCTTTTAGTTTAAGTGTATTAAGTGCCCTACTGGTTTGTGCCGTAGTAATGCTATTATTTCTATCACATATTCAGTCGATTAATTTAGGTGTCACGATTGCTAGCTGTTTTGTAGCTGCAATGGCATTACTAATATGCGCTTTTATGTCGCTACTTGGAGAAGTATTTTTGGCAACCCGTAGTATGCGCCGAGGGATGATATTTGCCGATATAGACATAAACGATTAACTTTTAGTTAATTTTGTCTTATTAGCTTGAATAAAAGCAGTAGCTAAGATACAAAAGCAATAGTCGAGACATAATTAACAGGGATTCCAATGATTAAATTAAAACAAGTTTTAGCAGGAGTTGCTTTAGCAACTTGCACACTTAGCGTATCAGCAAACTCAGCTTTTAAAGAGCCAAGCGATGCAATTGAATACCGCCAAGCTGCTTTTTCAATGATCTCAGTGCAAATTGGTGACATGGGCGCCATGCTAAAAGGCAAAGTGCCGTTTGATGCAGAGCAATTTAAAATGCGCGCTAATAACGCAGCCGCTCTTTCTAAAATGCCTTGGGAAGCGTTTTACGAAGGCACAGATAAAGGCGATACAGCAGCATTAGCTGCAGTTTGGTCTGAAAAGGCAACTTTCGTTGAAAAAGCCAACGCCTTTGCTGCAAATGCAGATAAGCTAGCAGTAGCAGCTCAAACAGGCGACAAAGCAGTAATAGGTAAAGCTTTTGGCGCATGGGCTAAAGGTTGTAAAGATTGTCATAAACAATTTAAAGATTAATTTTATTGCAGCGTTAAACTGCATTAAAAAAAGATAATAAAAAAGCACTGAACGGTTAACCATTCAGTGCTTTTTTTATGCTTTATATTTATATCAATTCGCTTAATTAAGTGATCTATTTTGAGGCTGAAAAAACGTGTTGATAGCTAGGTCAAAAACTCGCTATTAAGTTGTTCTCGGCAATTGCTCCTGCATTACTCCTGCATTGCTCTACCTTCTGCATCCATGCAGTCGTAAATGAGAATTTTTTAACGCAAGTAGCAACACGTTTAGGCCCGCAAAATGATTAAGTAATATTGCGGATGAGTATTACGCAGCTTTTGCAGCTCGCCCTTTAAATGGGCGCTTAAATAACGCGCCAATGTCACCTAAAATAATATATAAGCATGGCACTAATATTAGTGTTATTAATGTTGCAAACATAACTGAAAAACCTAGCGCTACTGCCATAGGTATTACAAATTTAGCCTGTAAGCTGGTTTCAAACATAATAGGTAATACACCAGCAAAAGTAGTGATTGAGGTAAGCAATATTGCTCTAAAGCGTGCACAACCTGCTTCTATTACCGCATGTTTAACACTAACCCCTTCGCGACGAACTTGGTTTACGTAGTCGGTCATCACTAGGGAGTCGTTTATAACTACGCCTGCAGCTGCAATTAAGCCAAAGCCCGACATTAAGCTCATATCTAAATCAAACCAAAAGTGTCCCCAAATAGCGCCAGTTAAGCTAAACGGAATAACTGACATTACAATAAGCGGCTGCGAGTAGCTTTTAAGCGGTACTGCTAGCAGTATGTAAACTAAAATCATACCACCGGCAAAAAATAGTAATTGCTCATTTGCTTGAGCTTGCTGCTCTTCAATTGCACCGCCAAGTTCTGATTTAACGCTTGGGTATTCTTCTTTAAGTTGTGGCAGTAAGTTTTCTTTTACCTGCTTAACTACTTCGCCCGGTTCAATTTGCTCTTCATCAATATTGCCATAAACATATACAGTACGATAACCACCTTCACGGCGAATATAACTAATACCAGGCGTTTCCGTTAGCTCTACAACATCACCAAGTAATACTTCTCGCCCTTGTGGGGTGGTCACAACAGTATGCTTAAGTGATGAAAATGCTTCACGAGTTAGTTTAGGGTAGCGTACCATTACACGTACTTCTTCACCGTTTCGGATCACGCGCTGCGCTTCACCACCATAAAAGCTGGCACCCACTTGATTAGCAATACTTGCCAAATCTAAACCCAAATCGTAAGCGACCGGTTTTAAGCTCATTTGCACTTCTTTGCTCGCAGGATCAATAGTTGAGCTTATATCAAACAATCCTTTTTGCTGTTGAAGCAATTGAATAAAACGACGACCTGCCTGATTTAAAGTATCTATGTCAGAGCCAAACAGTAAGTAGCCAAACTCACCGCCGCCGTTGCCACCGCCGCCACCAACATCGTCTTGAATAGTTAACGACTTAATGCCGGCAATAGTTGGCATAGCTTCACGCCAGCGACGCGAAAGTTCAAATGCATTATACGGACGTGAATCTTCGTCAACTAAAGGGGCCAGCAATTGAGACTCAGTTCTGCCTTGGTTAAATACCAAAACATCACGAATAATTTTTTGGCCAAATTCACGCTCAGTTTCTTCATCGACTCTAAGTACCATGGCTTCTATTTCACGAATAGCCGCAATAGTTTGTAAGTCAGAAACGTTGTCGTTCATTTCTACTTGTATTTGTGGAAAATCGTGCGGTACTTTAGGCGTAGGTACGGTACGCACTTTGTTTGAGGTAATAAGCGAAATACTTACTATAAACATAGCAATAAAGGCGAATAATACCGTCCATCGCCAATCTACACATTTAGCAATAAAACGTTTATATGGGCCATTTACAAAACCAAAAAAGCGAGTGTTAAAGCGATCGCGCCAGCCCCCTTTTTTAATCGGTGAAAAGTGTGTATGTGCAATATGAGCCGGTAATATAAGCTTTGACTCAACAAGGCTAAACACCAAACACAGCATTACCACTACGGCTATACCGTAAAAGAAGGCACTTTCTGGGCCGCTTGAAAGCGTAAACGGCGCAAACACAGCAATGGTTGTTAATACACCAAACGTTGCAGGAGTTGCTACGCGGTTTGCACCACGTACGACGTTTTCGACACCACCACCGCTTTTTTCCACCTCTGTATACGCGGCTTCGCCTATTACTATGGCGTCATCCACCACAATGCCAAGCACCATAATAAACGCGAATAACGAAATAATATTAATGCTGATACCAAATAATGGCATCATCATCATTGCCCCTAAAAAACAAACGGGCAAGCCAATCATTACCCATAATGCAAGTTTAAAGCGCAAGAATAACGACAGCATAATGGCCACTAAAATTGCACCTTGAAACAAGTTAGCCTTCATCATATCAAGGCGAGCATTTAGGTAATATGTCATATCCATTAATGGCTCTAACCTAATACCTGGCGGTAGCTGCTTATTTTTTTGATCAATAAATGCCTTAACCGAATCGGCCACAGGAATTATATTTTGCTCTTGCGTTGCTTTAACCGACATATAAACGGCATTTTCACCGTTAAATTTAAAGTAGCGCTCACCTTCTGTAAATTGGTCTTTAATAATGGCCACATCTTGCAGTAAAACTTTAGCGCCATACTCACCTATTTTTACTGGGATGTGTCTAAACTCTTCACCCGAGTAAAATTGGTTTTCTACTCGAACAGAAATAACGCCCGCATCTGTTTTTAATTGCCCTGCCGAAAAGTTAGCTGAGTAGCGACGCACCGCATCCATCACATCACTGAGTGTTAAGTTATATTGGCGCAGCGTATCTGGGTCTATTTCAATAGCTATCTCGTCAAGCGGTACATCGTTTACCACCAAAGATACGTTCGATAACTGTAATAACTCATCTTCTATTTGGTTTGCAAGAGGCTTAAGCTCTGTAAGCGGTAAATCGCCAACAAGTGTCATACCTATTACATCTTGCCTAAATTCAACCTGGCTTATGGTGACCGGTTCCATACCCGCCGGAAAAGTCGCAATACCATCTACACGTAGTTTTACTTTATCAAGTACATCGGTAAGTTCAGCATCAGTGTTTATTTCAAGGCTTGCAGTGCCGCCATTTCTAAAAGCGCGGTACACACCTTTTTTAATTTCGGTTATATCTTTAAGTGACTCTTCAATTTTTATAAGAATACTTTCTTCTATTTCTTGAGGAGAGGCTCCTGGGTAGTTAGCTTCAACGTTAATATAATTAACTTCTATATTTGGAAACATTTGACGCTGAATAGTAAAGTAGCTAATTAAACCCATAACAATGATAAAAAACATCATTAAGTTTGCAGCAACCGAGTTATTAGCAAAGTAGGCAATGAGTCCTGTTTGTTTTTTTTGTATTGATTCGCTCATGTCTAATACACCTTACAGCTGTTGCGTGTTTGAGGTGCTCAACTCTGAGCTTTCAGGTGTAGCTACACCGGCAATTTTAACCTGCATCCCTTTTTGTGGGTATTCAGGCAAAGTAGTAACGAGTTGGTCGTCAGCATTTAAACCACTGCTGATATAAAAGTATTCACCTTCTTCACGAATAACCGTTACTTTACGTGGCTCAAGCTCTTGGTTTTCATTTACTACCCATACGGTTTGGTTATTCACTAAAGCTTGCGGTAAACGGTATATGTTATTCAGCGTAGCCCCTGCAAAATTAACTTGTACGTAGCTGCCAAACTTAATGGCAGGCTGTTTTGTTTTTAAGCCGTATGGGTCTTCAATACGCACCACTAAACTACTCATACGCGTAGCGTTATCAATAATCCCTAAGTCGCGGTCTATTACCCCTTCACGGGTAAAGCTGTTTAGTCCTTTTTGAATAATCGTTGCCGTAATACCTTTAATACGCTCTGGTAAAAACACGCTATCGAATCCTGCAATAGGAATAATCACCTCAGCGGTTTCAATATTATTTAATTCAGCAACTTGTGAGCCTACAGTAACAAACTGGCCAACACCTACATTACGACTAATCACTAAAGCATCGTATGGCGCTGTCACTTCACAATTGTCTAAATCACGTTGCGCACGCTTTAAAGCTGCTTGCGCCGATTTAACTGCAGCTTGAGCACTTAACACTTGCGGCTTACGTAAAAATAAATCGGTACGCGCTTTACTAGGAAAACGCTTTGCTTCGTCTTCGGCTACCTGTGCCTGAGCCTGTTCTTCAATAAGAGCAGCCTGTGCTCGAGCAACATCAGCCTCAGCAACAAGTACTGCAGCTTCATAATTATCTTTTTCGATAGTGAATAATGTTTCACCACGAGCAACCACACCACCGGCAACAAAGTTAGGGTGCCAGCTTAATACTTCACCCGACACTTGCGCCGAAAGCTGTGTATTTTCTAGCGGCTTTATCTCACCATAGCTATTTATAATTACTTGGTGATCGTTTGCTGCTACAGGCTCAACTTGCACCGTAGGACGCGTATCTACCGCCTTCTTTTGCTCCGGCTCTTGCGCTATAGCATTAACACCCATAAAGCCAACAATACCTATGGCCAGCGCTACAAATGGGAAAACCCATCTAAGTGAATTTGTTTGCATATCCTAATTACCCCAAATTTCTATTAACGCCATAATAACAGAGCTAGATAAAACATTAATGTGACATTTGTAAGCAACTGTTACAAATGTACAAAAACCTTAAGTATCTATATTTAATGAAAATAAAAACCTGCAACTCATCTCATTCATTATATTTTGTTACAAACTTTTACCATTTAAAATCAACTAGTTGAAAAATTAAGCTACTATTTCATCGAGAAGCTGTGCGAAACAAAATTAATTTCCGTACAGTCCAATTAAATTAGCAACTCCAAAAAGACTACAACAATGAAACTAACATCACTTACTTTAGCGCTTAGTATCGCGCTCAGCGGCCATGCAATTGCTGCCGACAAAAAAGAAGATAAAAAGCCAAAAACACTGAGCGAAATGGTTAAAGATCAAACTGAATTTGCTGGTATTTTTAACCTTTATCAAGACGAAAAAACGGGCGAGCATTTAATGGTAATTAATGACTCTCAACTTGATACTCCGTTTGTTTACTTTGCGCATACCGTAGATGGTGTGACAGATGCAGGCCATTTTCGTGGTTCATATCGCGAAACCAAGCTTATTGAATTTAGAAAATACTTTGATCGAATTGATATAATTAGCAAAACTCCTCGTTATAAATTTGATGAAAGTAGCGCTATTTCAAAAGCAAGTGATGCCAACATAAGCGAAGCCGTACTTGCCAGCATTAAAATAGAAAAAGAAGAAGAAGGTAAAATAGCCTTTAAAGTAAATAAGCTATTCTTAAGCGAAGCACTTCATAAAGTATCACCAACGCCAAACCCAGCAGACAAAAAAGCCAAAAAGCGCTTTAAAGTAGGTAAGTTAGACGATAAAAAATCACGCATAATTAAGCAGCGTCCTTATCCTAATAACTTAGATGTGGTTGTTGATTACGTATTTACTAATGCAAGCCCTACGGTTCGTGGAACAAGCGCAGTAAGCGATCCACGTAGTGTCTCGGTAAAGGTGCAACACTCATTTGTAGCGTTACCTAAAAATAACTACCAACCACGTATGGACGATGCACGCATTGGCTATTTTACTAATCAATTTGATAAAATGACCTCTACTGACTGGGCTCCTTATCAAGATGTAATTAAGCGCTGGGACTTACAAAAGAAAGACCCAAGTGCAGCCCTTTCAGAGCCTGTAAAACCAATTACTTGGTGGATAGAAAACACCACACCTATTGAGTGGCGCGACACCGTACGCGATGCGGTATTAACCTGGAATAGCTCTTTTGAAAAAGCCGGCTTTAAAAATGCTCTAGAAGTAAAAGTACAACCAGACGATGCAGATTGGGATGCAGGCGATATTAATTACAACGTACTACGCTGGACCTCATCACCTAAACCTCCATTTGGTGGATACGGACCAGCACTTGCTAACCCATTAACAGGCGAAATACTGGGCTCAGACATTATGCTTGAGTTTGTGTTTATGAAAAATCGTTGGATTTACGACACCCTGTATACGCAAGGAACAATGAGCCACGCTGAGCACCTAGACACAGGCGAGTTAAATTGCTCATTAGGGCATGAAATTCAACAAAACCTGATGTTTGCTAAAGGCCTCGCTAGCGGCGACAAAATTGAAGATAAAGAAATGCTTCGCCAAGGTTTAACCCAATTAGTACTTCATGAAGTGGGTCATACATTAGGCCTTAACCACAACATGAAATCGTCAATTTTGTGGGATGAAAAAGAAGTACACGATAAAAGCAAAACCCAAGGCATAGTAACGGGTTCAGTTATGGATTATGCACCCGCTAACATTGCCCCAATTGGTGTGCAGCAAGGTGATATTTTTCAAACAAAGCCTGGTCCCTATGATGATTGGGCAATTAACTATGGCTACAGCACAGCACTTACAGACGACACTGCTGAGCAAGCTCGCCTTAATAAAATTCTGGCTCGTTCAAGCGAACACGCCCTCGCTTTTGGTAACGATGCAGACGACATGCGCGCACCGGGTCGTCATATAGATCCACGCGTAATGATTGGTGATTTATCATCTAACCCAGCGGCATATGGCGCGGATCGAATGGCGCTAATTAATAAATTATTTACGCAGTTAAAAGATAAAGCCACTGTAGAAGGCGAGTCTTACCAACAGCTAGTTACCTCTGCAAATAGCTTATTTGGCCAGTACCGCGCGCAAGCTGGCATTGTTTCTCGCCAAATTGGTGGGGTATATGTTGAACGTGCAGTCGTAGGTGACGTAAACGCAGATAAACCATTTACTCCTGTACCGCTTGAGCGCCAAACACAAGCGATGGACATATTAGCAAAATTTGTATTTGCGCCAGATGTTCTTAAAAGTATGCAGCCTTTGTATAACTACCTTCAACTTCAGCGCCGAGGCTTTAGCCATTATGGTAAAAACGAAGATCCTAAAGCGCATAAAATGATTTTAGGTATGCAAAAAACAGTGCTAGCACAGCTGCTTCACCCTGCCGTTTTACTGCGCATTTCCGACACCGCTCTCTACGGCAACGAATATAGCTTGAGCCAATTTATGGAAGATTTAACCGCCAGTATTTTTGTTAAAAGTGAAGAGGCAAATTCAATTAGTCATAACTTACAAATTGAATATGTAAATCAGCTAATTGCTATAGCAGGTCTAAGTAAAGCCAGTAAATACGATAACCTAGCTAAAACCGCAGCGCTATATCAGTTAACTCAAATAGCTGATACCAGTATTGGTTGGGGAGCAGATACTGCGACCAAAGCGCATAAAAAATATATTGATCGCTTAATTACCAAAGCATTAGAAGCCTAAGTAAATTTAATAATTGAGTGAACAAAGGCCACATACTGCGTGGCCTTTTTATTGCTAAATATAAATAGTGCCTTTTAAATACCTAACAGCATGGCCTGTTAATGTAACGGTAGATTCACCCACCTCACATTGTATAAAACCACCTCGGCTTGAGGCCTGATATGCATTTAATTTATTTTTACCTAATTGCTGTGCCCAATAAGGAGCGAGCCCGGTATGAATAGACCCTGTTACAAAATCTTCTTCTCCACCACTGGCTGGCCAAAAATAGCGAGATACAATATCGTATTCAGCAGAGCTTGCACTAACAACAACATCAAATGGATGTAATGTTTTTAAAAGCGCTGAGTTAGTAGTTAGTTCATGTATTTGCTGTGCATTGTCATAAATAGCAAAGTAAGCTTGGCGATTTTTAAATACCAGCACGGGTTGTATAGACAAGCCTTTCAATAGTGCATCAGGTATATCTTCAACCTTTGTAGGTGCTTGCTTAGGAAAGGTCATAGTAAAACTATCATCGCTATTTTTATTTACAATAAGCTCTCCAACGGCTTCGGCTGTAAAGCGCACTTGCGATATATTATTCTCCTCACATAATACATACGCAGCCGCTAAAGTTGCATGCCCACAAAAGTCTATTTCCATCAAAGGGGAAAACCAACGAATTGCATAACTACCATCATCTTGCAGGCAGGTGAAGGCTGTTTCGGATACGTTGTTTTCAGCGCCGATATTAAGCATTAACTCATCACTTAACCACGATTCAAGCGGGATCACCGCAGCATAATTACCTTTAAATAACGAACTTGTAAATGCATCAATTTGATGAATAGTTAATTTCATTTCAATCCCCTGCTTACTTTATATACATGCTGAAGGTAAAATTTCTTTTGGTACTGTTGTTTTATTTTCGCCAACCACTTGCATACCGTTTATCGGTTCATCAAACCCACATAACCACGCAATTGGGCTTGTAGGACTTCCAGTTACAACTGCTGGTCTAAAGGTTAAAACTGTATTTTGCAGAGGCTGTGAAGCTTTATTACCTAAGCTAATATGAATAGCGCCGTTATCTACTGTGATGCCCGTTACTCTATTACCAATTAGAAATTTACTTGCTGGTACACCCGCTTGTTCGTTACTTACTGGAAAGCGCCTGTTTTCAAGATAATAAACCGTAACGTCTTCTCGAATTACTGCAGCCATAGCAAGTGGGTCAACAAGTTCTGCTCGTTGCATATACTTACTATATTGAGGTAGCGCAACCGCAGCTAAAATACCAATAATAGAAATTACCACCATCAACTCTATTAACGTAAATCCTTTTGACTTCATAGCACTTCTCCTAGCATAAAAATTGGTTGGTAAGCCGCTCTAACAAATAAGTAAATAGATACTACAATCACTAATCCATAAAGAATAACTAGCTTATTTATAAAACTTTTAACCTGCGAATTAAACTGTTTGAGCTGGTGCTCTAATAACACTTTAAATTCTTTATCGGTTTCATAGCCTAACGAATCACATTTAGCCAAATGTTTAGTCTCTGGTGAGGAGCTTTTCTCGTGTGCTTTAAAATTAAGAGCAAAGCTCAACGTCGCAACTAAAAAACGGTATTGGTTAACCAGCTTACTTGGTATTAAAACTTTAAATAAACCTGAGAAAGGCTGCGCTTCAATTAAAGTACATGCATTTTTAAGCTTTAAGGTAACTGTAAAAATAATGCTTTGCAGGAAGAGTAATAAAATAATTGGCACATACCAGTAAGAGAAGTAATCATCAAAGGTATGTTCTGAGGAGATCGTATGATTGCTATATATTTCTACGAATGTAGGTACAACAAAAAACTGATACAAAAATGAAGAGAAAACATAAATAACAAAAACAATAGTTAAGTAGCTAAGCAAGCCTTTTTGATCAAGCTTAAATTCATTAATTAGCTGGGGCAAACATTGGTAATGTACTGCTTGTTTTTGCAAAGTAGCTTCATCTTGAAGTGCAAATTTTGCTGCAAGGTCATTAGCTAATTTACTATCTGCACGCTCATTAGCATAAACAGCTAAATGCGGTTGTGCAGTTAGCTCTGCTTTTTGTGAAGCGCTTAAGGTTTTTGAGCTATAAACACGGCAAATATAGCCAAACTGATTCCAATTCATACTTTATCCTTTTATCTGATAAAGTAACTTGCCATATATTTAGTTAAATAGGAACATTAAAGCGCTTGTTTTTTAAGCCATTACTGGGCGAATTTTATAATACTGCATACATGCAAATTGCACAGCATTGGTGAGCAATAGCATAATAAACATTAATACATGTGAAGTACTTGGCACAGCCATTGAAAGCTCAACTGTTAGGCCGCAAATTCCAGCTATAAACTGCAAGCTAAAATAACGCGCACTCAAATTACTAATATTACCGCTGCGAAGAGTTTTATAAGTTTGTGGCATTACACGTACTGAACTCATAACCAAGCCTACGTACGTTAAACCATTTAGAACTGCCGCTGTGTCTAAGTTAGGATTAAGCAGTAATGCAAAAGGCAGCAATGAAAAAGAAAGCATAGCGATTAGCTGCATTCGCTCTGTTTTTTTTGCGTTATAACGTGCGAAAAAATATAAAATTAAGCTACTTAGCGCCCCCGTCACAAAAAATGGCAGTGCTATATAAAAGCGCTCAAAATAAATATTGTACGTTATAAAGTAAAGGCTTTGCGCTAAACCAAAGGTCATCATTAGTAGTGATAAGCCTGACACACTACGGTTTTTCCTAATTTTATTTAATAGCGGTAAAAAGCTAAAAACCAAAATGAATGAAGACAATATAGGCAAATAATGCGCCAAAACACACCTCTTTAGTTACATAACTGTTAATAAAACGCCAAATAAAAACATATAATAAACATTTGTTTTTAATAGGGTTTTAATGTGAGCGCGGCATTGTAATGATGAATAAAATTTACTCAAATAATTAACGTGTTTTTATATTTGGTACTGGCAACTTGAGCATACAAAAAGCGTTGCTTTAAGTTAACAGTTATATGGTTTTTAGGAATTAAACGCATAACTATGAAATAAAACTGATAATTGTTATCATGCGCAAGTCATTAACAATTTATTACTATAGCGACTATGAGAAAAACACTATTTAAGATTCACAGCTGGGTTGCACTTGTAGCGCTCATTCCACTAATTGTAATTAGTATTACAGGTAGTGTTTTAGTATTTAAAAGTGAAATAGACGGCTTGCTAATGCCCAATAGTCACTTTGTTGTTAAAGAACAAGCCCAGCGCTTGCCAATTGATACACTCATAGAAAAAACGCAAACAACTTACCCTGAGTATGTTGTTGGCAGCTGGGAAATTTTTAACGATGATACCGCTGATCGGGTTTATTTAATAAAGCGCGGTACAGAAGATTGGTATAAATTTCATTTAGATCAATACACTGGAAACATCCTTTCTGAGCCTGTGGGCACAAGCCATTATTTTACCGACTGGTTTTTAGACTTACACTATACTTTTTTACTTAATGACTTAAAAAGCTTACCAGGGCAGACTGGCACTGTTTTAGGCTTCTTTTTTGCCGTGTTTTTCTTGGTACTAGGTATTACCGGCCTTATTATTTATCGTAAGTTTTGGCAGCGTTTATTTAGCGTGCGCTGGCGTGCAACACTGCAAATAGTACTTAGCGACATTCATAAAATGATAGGCGTGATTGGCTCGCCAATTATTATTATTTTAGCTATCACCGGTGGCTACTTCAACGGTGCGGTGTGGTACCACGAAGTAATTGAGCATGCAGAAGAAGAGCACTTTGTATTAACTAAAAACTTATACAATGAGGAAATCTCTTTTCAACATGTGCTTGATGACAGCCAAAAACAAATCCCTACTTTTAACGGTACTTTTTTAGTGATGCCCCTTGAGCCTGACGAAAACATAACGTTATTTGGTGAAGTAGATACCCCTAACCCGCTTGCGAGTGAATATGCCAATACGGTTACCTACAGTAAGCTAACGGGTGAGCATATGGCTAACTGGGACATTCGTGAAGTGGGTGTGGGCTGGCAAGTAATTGATAGCTTTAGAAAGCTTCACTTTGGTTACTTTGCAGGTTTAATTAGTAAAATACTGTGGTGTGTTATTGGTTTAAGCCCTGTGTGGCTTGGTGGTACAGGTTTTTACTTGTGGTTTACCCGCCGTAAACGTAAAAAACAGTCACAAAAAAATCGTTTAAAAAAGCATAGCGCTATAAATGCTTGATTAAAAAGTCACCTCAATGTAGTGTAAAAACTCACATTGAGGTGACCTATGAAGTCTTTAATTTTAGTTTTATCATTTAGTTTTCTTTTAACTGCATGCAAAAATACACCAACTAACACTTCCCCAAATAAAACTCTATTAACGAGTGTAATAAATCATTCCCTTTTTAAACGTGTAAATACACTCAATGAGCAAAGTATTTTTGAGCTTCCCCAAGCTGAAAAAGAAAAGTTTATGGCTTACGCAAATGAAAAATTAGTTGATACACGAGCTGATCGCGTTATTTTTAATTATTTACAAAACCAGCTAACTAACTTTAAGTATCACGGCGATACACTTACTTCAGAGCAAACTATTGAGCTTTCTCAAGGTAATTGCATTAGCCTAGCAGTTCTTACACAAAGCTATGCCCAACTTTTAAACCTTGAAACAAGCTTTCAAGAAATGACTAGCGCACCTGTATACGCAAAAGAAAATAATATTATATATGTTGCCAACCATTTCAGAACAAAAGTTTACGCCCCAGAGCAGGAAAAAGACGATGATCTTATTGTGTTTATTCGCCCAGGAACCTTAATAGATTACTTCCCAACGAGAGGCAGCATTTACTCAGGCAGTGCTACCTATAACGATTTACTCTCTAAGTTTTATAGTAATTTAGCTGCCAAGGCATTAGCTAAAAAACAACTTAATATAGCTTATTCTCTTATTTTAAAAGCTAATACGTTTACGCCTAACGACCCTGAGTTATTTAATATGGCTGGAGTATTACATCGTCGTGCGGAAGATTTGCAAAGTGCAAAAGTAATTTACCAAACAGCCCTTGATAATAATGAAATAAGCGTAAACTTAATCCATAACTACCGAGCCTTAGCAAAGGACCTTGGTGATAAAACGCTTGAAGGACAACTGACAAGCCATTTAATTAATAAAGAAAAAGACCCTTACGAATTGCTCGTTATTGCGCAAAACGACCTACAAGATGGAAAAATAACTCAAGCTAAAAATCACCTTGAGTTAGCAATTGCAAAAGCACCATACATATCTGAGCTTTACCTTGAACTTGCTAAAATTCGCTATCAGCAAGGTAAAACAAAGCAAACACAAGCCTTGCTTGAAAAAGCCATGCAGCACGAGCGTGATAATAAAAAGCTAAATGTATATCAAGCAAAATTAGCATCACTTAACACACAAAAATAACAATGTTATTTCTGTGTGTTTTAAACGCCTTTACTTGAATTTTACTTTTTAAAGCGAATAATAAAAGCTTAGCCACGCTCGCATTTCATCTTCAAAACTGTCGCCTTCTACTCGCGACAGCCCCATATTAAATGTTAAATCGTTTACACCAGCAGGCCCCATTCCAAAACTAAAATCACCTTGGTACTTTAAGCCGTAACTTTGTGCATATACAACATCATCGATGTTGATGTTGTTTATAGTAAACCCATGGCATACCTTCTTTAAAGCTAAACCCACCACCATAACCTTGATAACGCTCTGCGGTTGCACTGTAAAAAGGCAGCTCCGATGAAAGTACATAATCACTACTTTGTTGCTGATTAATAAGGTTGGAACTAAAGCCACCTAATGCAAGGCTGTTTTCATTGCGGTGCTTTTGCTCAAAGTTTACATACACAGGAATATCGAATGCCTTACCAAAAATTTGGGCGGCTAAATCGTAACCTTGCCAATTATTATTTTTGGTACTGCCATCGTAGTAGCGCGCATTTATACTTTGCCCTATTGCAAAAATTTGGCGGTCGTATTGCCAACTTTGGGCTATACCAATTCGCGTCCAACTTTTATGACTTTGCTTATAGTCGGTGTAGTTATAGGCAAGTTCAGGCGTTAAATTTAATTGCCCAAATTTAAGCGGGTAACTAATTGCAGCAAAGCCACCTCGTGCCGATATATCAGCATTTAAGCTGTCTTGGTTATGAAACTGTTTAGCTGTGTTTAAATCATAATCAAACAGATTTAATCTAAGTTTGACTGGTAACGCACTGTATTTGGCATTTATAAAGCCGCCATGTAAGGCACCATTGTGTAAATCAATACTGTAACCTGCTTGTAAGTCGAGCTGCTTTAATAAATCGCTACTTTTAATACTCAAATCTAAAACGGATGTAGATGCAGAGTAATACTGCGCCCCAACGGCAAAGGTTGCCCGTTGTTCGAGTACGTTATAACTACTTTGCTCGCCTACTTCATCAGTATATATCTGCGCTTTTGGTAATGTATGTTCATTAACCATTAGTCGTGGTGCGCTTTTATTTGTCGCTAAATCGCTAACCACACTGCCTTTTAGCGAGCTAGGCAATAATTTTACATTGGGTCCATCTGCGGTAATCGACAAATAAAGCAATGAACCGTCACGCATGCCAATTGGATGTGCAACCGCTTCCTGACCTTCGGTTAACTTAGTGAGTTTTTTGCTCGCTATATGATAGTTATAAATATCAGTCGCGCTATTTAAGCCTGCAACAAAATAAATCGATTCACCATTTTTACTAAAACTAGGCTGACTTAAATATTGATACCCGCTTGGCATAGGCACTGTTTGTATAAAGTCACTGCGAACATCTTGTATATACAATTGCCAATTTTCATTTAAAGACGTTGATAAGTAAGCTAACTTTGCTTCATCGTGGCTTAGGATCGGATAGTCGTACGCTGTTTTTAAACTTTTTGTAAATAATGGCGTGATCGACTCTGTGTTTAAATCTACTTTTACGAGTTCTGAGTAGCCATTTCTTATTTGCTCACCATAGAGCGTTTCGCCATTACCTGATACTGTAAATCGACGAATACCAGCAAGCTTAGTAAGCTGCTCTATATCTCCCGTTTCAGTGTTATAGCTAAATATGTCTGACACTTTATTATAAATACCCGACTCTTCATTGCTGTACGCATTAAAATATAACGTTGTGCTATTTGCCCATTGCGGGTTTGCAATACCGGCTCGGTTAATTTGATTAAGCACTTGTTTTTGTTCGCGCTTAAATACACTTGGCGCTGTATCGGGGATATCTTGAGAGTCATTTTCTAATAGCTCTTTTTGCGCTTCAGTAAACTCTTCTTGTGCTTTAATGTTGTCATCAGTGCTATAAATTATAAGCTTGGTATTACTCTTTTTGTCTCGCTCAACAATCGCAATTTTACTACCATCTTTTGAAAGTGCTGGGTTACTCGCATATAAATTAAGCTCAAGCCAAAGTTCACTATTAAGTAACGGCTCTTCTTGCTCTATTTGCATTGCTTTATAGGTATATTCAGCTATAAATCGGCGATATAGCTTGGCTGCACTTTGCCCAAACACACCGCTAAATGCCTCATCAAAATTACGCGTTTTTACGCCTTGCATTCGCGTCCATACACTATCGAGCATTTGTTCTGAATAGTTTTTCTCTAACCAATTTAAAAAACGGCTACCCATTAAATAAGCCATTGAGCCGCCCATAAAGCCCTGCTCGCCATTTAATTGCTCATATGTAGGCAAAGCACCTTGCTGAGCAAATTCTCGCAGTATTGACTCTGAGTAGTTATCAAACAGGCGCCCACGTCCCGTCATTTTAGATTCAATTAGAGTGGCATAGCCTTCAGCAACCCATCGTGGTGTATTGCTATAGGTTAAATCGTATAAATCCCATACACCGCGCATTTTTTGCTGCCAGTCATTACGTGTAGGCTGCGCTAAGTGTACTAAGTGAATATATTCATGCAGTACAAGTAACTGCTGCCAACCTGTACTATTTGATATAACCGTATCCGATTGCGGTGGGGTTGTAAAAAGTGCCATTACAGGGTTATTTGAGGTAAGTAATGCAAAGCCATTAGCTGCATTTAGGGGATCAAACACGACTACATCAACTGTTTTATCAAGTGCTCGGTTTTGCTGCTCAAGCACTTTGGTGCGTACTATTTCAAGCTCTGCTGCAGTTGATTTAGCAAATTCAGCATGCTCAACACTGTAGTGAATATTAAAGTGTTCGGTATGAATAGTTTGCCAATCGGCTGCAAAGCTTGGTACTGCGAGCAACAAAGCCGATGTGATAAGTGTTTTTTTCATAAGCGTCCCTAAAATAATTCCTTAATACTATCTAGGGTATTATTAAATGTCCTTCAGGGGCAGTAAGAAAGTGTAATAAAGCATGTGCAAGTGTGTATTTACACATGACTTATTACTTATATAAGGGAGGTTACATCCAGCTGCGTGTATCTGACTCAATCTGCTTAATTGTAAAATCGATAATAAAGTCAGCATCTTGCTGCTTTATGTAGGGCATAAATACAAAGCCTGAAGCAAGTTGTATATACAGGCTTTTTAAGCCTGATTTGCGCATTAAATATGTACTTATACTGCGAGCGCTTTGCGCTTTATAAAGCTCAAAAATACGATAATGCACGCCAACCATTCCTCTGCGTACAACCATGTAAAATCGACCATTATCCTCATGCATGTAATAACCATAACGCTGATACGATAAGGTTACCAAGCCAGAGAACAACACCAAAACACCAAGGCTAATCAAAGTGTTAATATCGGCAATAAAACAAAAGCCAAACACTAAAGCACTGGGTAACAGTGAATAAAAGCCTAAATTTTTATACAAAAGCGCTCGCTCTGCGCGCTTAAAGACGAGTTTTTTACTGTTAAACCACGGGTAAATCCATTGGCATACGCTATCTACTTGCTTGCTATTTAATACTGGCAACACTAAGGTTTGTTTATTTTTTTTAGCAGCTACTCCTGCCACAATGCCGCCGCTACTTGCTTGCAAGCACTCAACAGTAAATCGCTTTAGTAACCGCCCCATTAGGTTTTGCTTTATAACAATAGATTGCACCTTATCCATGCTCATAGAAAGCTGATGGCGCTCTAACAAGCCAGCAATACGTTTAAATTTTTGGCCCTTAAAATAAAGCTCAAAGTTATAAAAACGAATAAGCGACATACTCACAGAGAGCAAAACGGCCATTAAAACAAGCATTACAATAAGGGTAACCATCGCGAAGGTTGCTGCGTTTGCCAACATACCAAGCTCTTGCTGATAAAACCCCTCAACCTTAGATATTATTTTTTTCTCTAAAAAATCAACCAGTACATTAATAAATGGTGCAAGTGCAGCAATTGCTAAAATAGCCATGTTCGACATTAAACCAAACTTGGCTATTTCCTTATTGCTAATACGCAGGCTATTTTCAGCTAAGTCCGCTTCGCTTTGCTCTACGTGTTCGTCGTCGGTTTGCTGCTGCGCCTTAAATGCAAAAATTTGCTTACGGATTTGCTCTGCATAGCTTTTAGTGACCCCAGGTAACACTGCTTCTTGAGCAACGCTACCTGCGGCATCAAAAATACAGTTAACTAAATTCACCGGGGTAAAATAAAAAGGCTCGGCAATATTAACGTTTTGTACACGGCCAAATTTAAGCGTAAGTCGCTCTTTTTTAAATACCCCTTTATTTAGCAGTATTTCGTGATCGTCACTAATACAAAACTTAAAGTTTAAATAATATAAAAATGAGTAAACAAGCAGTGTAATAAGTGCCGCACCACCGGCTACCTGCGCCCAAAACAATTTGTTTTCTACCTGAGTTACAAACACCACAAGCATAGGCAGCAAGTTTAAAAGGCCGTCTTTTACAAAACGAACACTAAAATACACCACAAAATATAATAGTGCCCAAGGCGATACCTTTTGCCAGTGCAGAGAGCTCTTTTGCTCCTCGCTAATTGTGTTACTCATCAACATTCTCGGTTTGAGGATTTGTTTCATCTTGACGGTAGTTTTGCACAAATTGGCGCATATTTTTACAATCACTATGCGTTAAGCCACCTATTTGTAAATCGGCACTTACGCCTCCAGCGCTAAATAATTTTAAACTAGCAAGGTCAAGCTTTCGCTCTATAGGCCCTTGATGAATTTCCATGTGCTGCACACGCGCTAACGGCAAAATAGTCACTTGCTGCCATATAACCCCTTTTTTAAAAGCTATATCATGCTCCCGAACAGCAAAACCTTGCAGCCTTACATTAACTATGTTGTACAACATAGATACTGCGACCAAAATTGGCATTCCAATTAATAAATACGTTTGCGCATTGTTAGCAAACGTTTCGTTAAAATAACAAAGAGCTATCAGCACCCCAATTAGCGGTATGTAAAACGCAAGCCAATTAAGTTGCTTATGTAGCAAAGCCCTATCAGCTAAGGGCTTAAAGTTAATGGCGCTATGCGCTGGTAAATCCATTATTTGTTGATTGTTAAACACAGTCGCTTCCTATCGAATTCAGATTAATCAGCCCAGCTAATGGTCGTTACTAATGTATGACTTTGTTTTGGCTCAAGTGTCACTTCATCTGCTAGTACATTCGCAGCTTCTAGGCAGAGCATTGTTAAATACTCATCATCGGCAAAATTAGATAAGCGTTTTGATTTTTCTATCCACGGGTTCCACAGCACACACGAGCTTGAGTTTTCTCGGCTCACATTAATAACACCTTCTGGGGTGTGTATATTTTGAGAGCTACCCGCCTCGGTGTAAACCATGTCGGTTTCGCGCGCAAACTTAACTTGCTCACCTTGAGCAAAAGGTCCTTCGCCAAACTCAATATATTGCGAGCCTTGCAGGCCATCAACAAACGTACTTTTAATATCTGAGGTAGGGAAGTAGGTATGCAGCGCTTGAGTATAACTAAACGCAGCATTACTTAAATTAGTTGTAGTTAAACGTACTTGCAGTTTATCCGTTAAAACAAACTCAACGATTAACGCCGATTGGTGCGGCCAGTACTCGGTATTTACCAATTTCATTGGTAACTTTAAGCTAATAGTAATTTGCTCGTCACTTTCGTGCACTTCGTCGGCTTGCCATAAACTAGTTCGCGCGATGCCATGAGCAGGCCAACCATCATTTTCATGTGTACCAAACCAAGGCCAACAAATAGGAATACCGCCACGAATGCTTGCACCTTCTTGGTATGTTTCGTTTTTAGACACCCAAATAAGTGGTTTTTTATTTTTAGGGATAAACTCGGTAATTTGCCCACCTTGCAAAAATATCTTTGCATCACACTTTGAGCCAGCTACTTTAATAAATTCAAGGCCTGTATTGCTTTGTTCAATGCTAACCGATGGCGATAATTTCATATTGTTCCCTATAATGCTGATACTAAAGATTTTTACATGTACATTTAAACAATAATGCATACTTAAAGTATACGCTATACGTATTAAATACGGGTTGCTGAATTTGTTCATTGCCGATTAATACATACACAGTTAACTTACAAACAATTACTTTGTACTAACAGCTGTGAATGAATAATACTAAAGTCTATGTAATAAGACTTGCCAATTATTCACAACATACGTAGTGTGCGCAACTTAATGCACACAAGATGCTAAGAATATTTAATAAAATTTAAACAACATAGTTGTACATTAGTTACTGCTCTAACTATTAAAAACCAATAAAAGCAGCCTAAAGTGCAATTTATTATTTGAATTCAATTTATTTGATGTGTAACATTTCGCGATTACGGCATACCACCGCCCCATCGACGAGATAAGCAAATGCAAAGATATGACGAGTTATTGGTTTCTTTACGTAAAGTAATCCGCGCGATTGATTTACATTCTAAGCAACTAAATAAAACTTCAGGTTTAACTGGGCCACAATTGCTTATAATGCAAGAAGTTTCCCAAACCGATGGAATTACGGCGAGCCGTATTGCTCAAAATGTAAATTTAAGTCCAGCAACGGTCACCAATATTCTCGACAGAATAGAAAGCAGAAACTTAGTAACACGCGTACGCAGTCAAATGGATAAACGCCGTGTGAGCTTATACCTCACCGAGCAAGGAAAAGAGTTACTTGAAAAAGCACCTCAGCCACTGCAAGAACACTTTATTGAAAAGTTTTCTGCGTTAGCTGAGTGGGAACAGAGTCTTTTACTCTCATCAATGCAGCGAGTTGCCGCTATGATGGATGCAGATAAATTAGATGCATCGCCCCTTCTTGAAGTTGGTGCACTTACTCAAGCTCCAAAAGAATAAACAATAAAAAAAATACTATAATTTAGTTCTTACTCTAAACGTAAGGCGTTTTTCGACGCCTTGAATTTTTTATTTTTTAATCAAAATCTGAGCGGCTATCATGACTAAACTCTCAAAATTAACACTAGCACTAATCTTAGGTGGTGTTACAAGCACCTCTTATGCAGCAGAAGATCTAGACTCACTACAAAATCAACTTAAACTGCTTAAGCAACAAATGCAGCAGCTAGAAAACAAATTAGCTGACGAAAAAACCAAGCAGCAAAAAATTAATGAGCAACACAAGCAAGAAGTTGCAAAAATTAGTAAAAAAGCAGATCAAAAAGAGGTTGTAGTAGCAGCTGCTGAGTCTAAAACAAAAGACGAAGGCATTAAAATTGGTGGCGCAGTACGTTTTAACTACAGCACTAATTCATACGATGAAGACACTCAAGATCGTAGCGGCGATTTAGACTTTGAAGTATTTCGTATTAATTTGTCTGGCGAAATAAACGATATTTCTGTTAATGGTGATTTTCGTTTTTACGACTACATGACAGTGGTGAAATACGCCTACTTAGGTTACGAATTCACTGATGGCTGGGAAGCTCAAGCAGGTATTGCACCTGTACCTTTTGGTAACGGCCCTTACAACTCACACAGCTACTTTTTTAGCACTAACTACTATGTTGGCCTAGAAGACGACTTTGATTTAGGTGTAACAGTAAACCGTAAACTTAAAGACAACTGGAAGCTAGACCTAGGCTTTTTCAAAAATGATGAAGTGGGCGGCGTTGATGGCAGCTCTGAAGTAAACGAGCGTTACTCTTTCGATATTGTTGGTAGCCGTGCAACAACCGAAGGCACATACGATGCCCCAGGTTCTCGCCTTGGTGAATACAATACATTTGCAGCCCGCACAGTGTATCAAATTGAGCATGGCGAAAACGCTAAAACAGATGTGGGTGTATCGCTATTAAGTGGTGGCCTACATGATGGTAACGACAGCGCAGGTAACTACGGCGCATGGGCGTTCCACGTAAACAGCCAAATTAATAACTGGAATATTCAATTTCAGCACGGTGAATACGACTACGACCTAGACGACAACAGCAACCGTTTTGTTGTAGGTGCATTTGATTACTACGATACCGTATCAAGCGAAGCGACCATGACTAACTTTAACGTAGCTTACGACCTATCGGTTGATTTAGGCCCAATAACTGGTGTGCAGTTTTACAACGATTACGGCATCATTTACGACAAATCTGACGACAGTGCAGATACATGGATGAACGTAACCGGAATGAGCGTATCAGCAGGTCCATTATTTACGTACTTTGACTTTATTCAAGCACGTAACCAGCCATTTATTGGTGGTTCAATTATTGGTGAAGGCGATACAGAGCGTCGCTTTAACATTAACGTAGGTTATTACTTCTAAATAAGTAAAACCTATTTTATAAATTTAAAAGGGCAAACTTAGTTTGCCCTTTTTTATGTTTTTACGCTTCGATTTTATAACTATTTGGCCTACAATCCAAAGTACCAGCCATTACTAAAAAGAGCCTAAGTGAATATAAAATCAGTATTTATTTGTTATAAAAACTTATGGCTAAAAGCACTTGGGTTAATGTTAGTTGCCCTTGGTATTATTGGTATAGTGCTGCCGGTTATGCCTACCACCATTTTTTTTATTCTTGCGCTTACCTGCTTTACTCGCTCATCGCCCGCACTTGAACACTGGCTACTTAACCACCCTCGCTACGGTGCAAGCTTAAAGCAATGGCAAGCTCATAAAGTAGTGCCTGTAAAAGCAAAATGCTACGCCGCTATTGGTATGTTAATTGGCTTTGTGTTTTTACTTTACTCAAGCGCCCCTGTTTGGGTAATTTACCTTGTTGCAGCTATTGAAATATCGGTAATGATCTATCTTATTTTAAGGCCTTCGCACCCGCCAAAAAGTAACTAAAACTTCCTCTTTAGTAAAATACCTCAATGCCAATAACTTTTTAATGTAAAGTTAAGTAAGTAAATTTGTAATAGTTAATGCAAATGATTATCATGTTGCAACTTTAACTTAATTACAGTTGTTATGGCGTTTATAAATAAGCGTGCTTTGTATAGCACAAGCCGCGCACTACATATTTACATATCTACCGCTTTGTTTTTTTTACTCATTCTATTTTGCGTTAGCGGCATTGTACTTAACCATGTTGACTGGCTTAAAAACGATAAAAACAACGGCCAAATAACTGCGGCTATTCCAGCAGAATTAGTCACTAAAGCGAATGCGCAACTAGATAACCTGCCAACGCTTTACCCAGAAATAGAAGCCTTTCTTGCCAAACAATACTCTTTAACCAAAGTGAAAAGCATTGAGTGGGAAAAAGAAGACGCACTTGTGATGATTGACTACCCACTGCCAGCGGGTTTTGCCTACGCAGAACTTGATTTTACAACTGGCGAGCTAAACCTAGATTACCAAACCGGAGGCTTTTTAAGCCTTATTGGCGACTTACATAAAGGTCGCTACACCGGTGAAGTATGGAGCTGGGTAATAGATATTTCAGCGGTGTTGATGATTATTTTTGCCATCACCGGAATGATAATTTTATTTCAAAACAGAAAAAAACGTAACCTTGGCGTATTGATAACACTACTCGGCGTAGCCACGCCGTTGGTTATTTATTTATGTTGGGTGCCACAAATTAAAGGAGTGTCTTAATGTTAAAAGTAAGTACTGTAATAAGCGCAGCGTTATTAATGGCTGCCGCTTTATTTCAAACAACGGCGCAGGCACAAACGCCCCAGCTAGAAATTGAATTTACCCAAGCCGATCTTGACGTACAACCGTATCACCGCCCGTACGTAGCAATATGGCTAGAAACCCCAGAGCGTAAACACGTAACAACGCTTGCGCTATGGGTACAAAAAGCCGAATGGTTTAAAGATTTGCGCCAGTGGTGGCGTAAAGCGGGTAAAACCGACATTAATTTTGACGGTATCAGCGGCGCTACAAAACGCGCTGGCACCTACACCATAAAATGGCAGGGTAAAGATTTAGACGGCAATGCCGTAGCGCCAGGTAAATACCTTTTAAATATTGAAGTTGTTCGTGAAGAAGGTGGCCGTGATTACAGCCGCGTTGAGCTTGATTTAACAAAAGCAGGCAAAGTAACAATTGAAGGTAAAAAAGAATTTTCGACAAGTTTTGTCACCGTAAGCACTAAGTAACCCTAAGTTTGTATAAGTAAAATCACTTATTAAATGTATTAAACAAAGGAAATATAATGAAAATTAATTTATTAAAAACCGCATTAATTGGCGCACTTAGCTTATCGGCGCTGGTATCTACATCGGCTAGCGCACATGGCCGCTGGTTATTACCTTCGCACACGTCGCTTTCTGGCGATAAAGCGCACTACGTAATGATTGACGCGAGTATCTCAAACGAAATGTTTGCACCAGATAAAGCCTTTAAGCCAAAAGAAAAAGGCGCAGAGTACGACGACACATTATTAATGGCACTTGCGCCAAGCGGTGAAAAAGTAGCTGAAACCATTCGTGCTTATTACCTAAAGCGTAAAAGCTCAGCAGCGGTAAGTCTAAAAGAAGATGGTACTTATCACATTGCTATGACGCAAAAGCCAATGTATATGACCTTCTATAAAAATGAAGAAGGCAAGCGCAAGCGTGTATTTGGTAAAAAAACAGATGCTAAATTACCAAGCAATGCTAAAGGCGTACGTACAACTAAAGTTATTTCAACTGTAGATACGTTTGTAAGCCGTAACGGTACATCTAAGCCTGCACAACTTGGTTTAGGCCTTGAGCTTAGCGGTGCAACTCATCCAAATGACTTATTTGTAGGTGAGCAAGCACGTTTCCAACTTCTACAAGATGGCAAACCTGCGGGCGAAGGCATTGAAGTAAGCATTTTAAAAGGTGACACTCGTTACCGTAACGAGCGTGGCGAAGTAAAAGTAACTACCGATAAAAATGGTATGTTCACAACTACGTGGAAAGAGCCTGGCTTATACCTAATAGAAACGTCTAACGATGTTGAAGTAAACGAAGAAGGCGTAGACGCTGGCCGTTATGCTTTATTTACAACACTTGAAGTAGCGCCTGAATAATTTTTTGCGTAATTTATAAAATAAATAAAGGCCAAGCACTCGCTTGGCCTTTTTACTTTTTAATAACTTTTACTCACACTCCCCTTGAATTCGCAACCATTCGACACAAGATTGCAACGGCAGCGATCTAAACTTCTATACTTAACGTAATCACTGCTCTTACTTATTAACAAGTTTGAATAAGTTAGATAGTTTTCATCTTTGCACTAGGGTAGCCGCTTCTATATTATGCGCTCCTTCGAAAAATCAATAGTCAGCAGCCCTTAAGGGAATCAACATCATGTTAAAGCAATTATCAGCCAAAAAAGTAGCACTTAGTCTGGCCGTTACCTCTGCGCTTAGCGCGTCTTATTCACCAGCATTTGCTGCTGAGCAAGACACTCAAGCTCAAGAAAGTATTGAAGTCATTTCGGTTACCGGTACACGTAGAAGTTTACGTAGTATTGCCGAAAGTACTGTACCTGTAGACATTATTACCAGTGGTGATATGCAAAGTACGGGTCAGCTAGAAATTAGCCAAATACTGGCAAACCAAGTACCTAGCTTTAACTACCCAAGCGCTACAATGGGTGATGGTACCGACCACGCTAAACCTGCTGTTTTACGTGGTTTAGCACCCGATCACACCCTAGTGCTTATTAATGGCAAACGCCGCCATGCAGGCGCGCTATTAAACTTAGCAGGTGTTGTTGGCCGAGGCTCTACCGCTGTTGATTTAAACATGATCCCAACATCAGCTATTAAACGTGTAGAAGTACTACGCGACGGTGCTGCAGCGCAGTATGGCTCAGACGCCATTGCTGGCGTAATTAACATTGTACTTAAAGATGCCTCAGAAGGCGGCAGCGTAAGCGTAACGTACGGCGAGTACGACACGCAAATGGCTGGTGTATCACAACTAGAAAGCACCTACGCAGATGCAAACGGCAATCTGGCATTTAATACTGGTGCCGACCGCGAAGTAAACGACGGTGCAACACGCACAATTAGCGCAAACTCAGGATTTGAGCTTTTAGATAACGGCTTTGTAAACGTATCTATTGAGTACCGCGATAACGACTCTACGCAGCGCTCAGGCTTTGACCCACGCGAGCAATACGACCGCCTAGAAGATGGCAGCCTAGACCCACGCGAATTTACCATCGATCGTTACAACCATCGCTTTGGTAAAGCCGACCTTGAAGACTACGCACTGTTTTATAACATGGGTTACGACTTTGATAACGGCTATAACCTTTACTCATTTGGTAGTTACTCAAAACGCGAAGGTAATTCAGGTGGTTTTTACCGCCGTGCAAAAGACAGCCGCAACGTGTTAGAAGTTTACCCAGACGGCTTTTTACCGCAAATTGAAACCGACGTACAAGATTACTCATTTGCACTAGGTTTAAAAGGCGAAACAGGCGAGTGGACGTGGGATGTAAGTACCAACTACGGCCGTAACGACTTTGGCTTTGGCGTTGTAAATAGCATTAATACATCGCTAGGTGCCGACAGCCCAACCGAATTTGACAACGGCGCACTTGTTTACGATCAGTTTTTAGTTAACGCTACGGCAAATACAGTTCTAGATTTTGGCTTACCAGATGACGTATTTTTTACTGTAGGTACAGAGTACCGCCACGAAAGTTACAAAATAGAGCAAGGCGAAGAAGCCTCTTACATTACCGCTTTAGATAGCGACGGTAACCCAATTGCAGCCGGTGGCGCACAAGTATTAGCTGGTTTTGGACCAGAAAGCGTAACCGACGAAAGCCGCCACAACGTAGCCGTGTTTGTTGAGTTTGATACTTACCTAACAGAAAACTGGAACCTTGTTTTAGCAGGTCGCTACGAAGATTACAGCGACTTTGGCGATACGTTTACATCTAAACTTGCCTCGCGTTACAGCATTAACGAAAACTTATCTCTGCGTGGTGCAATTAGCACAGGTTTCCGTGCGCCATCACTTGCTCAAAGCTCGTACCGCCAAATCTCTACCGTGCTTGAGAACAACGAACCGTTTGAAGTGGGTTTATTCCCAACCGATTCAGCAGCAGCGCAAGCACTAGGTGCACAGCCGCTTGATGCAGAAGAATCTGTAAACGTAACAGCGGGCTTTATGTACACGCAAGGCAGCTTTAGCCTAACAGTAGATGCCTACCGCATTGATATTGATGACCGTATTGTTTTGTCTGAAAACCTAGAAGGCGATGCCGTAGTAGAAATACTGCAAAATGCTGGTGAGTTAAATACAGAAAGCGTACGTTACTTTACTAACGCAATTGACTCACGCACTCAAGGTGTTGATATTGTTGCTACTTACAACTTAGATTTAAGCGATTTAGGTGACTTACGCTTAAACGTGGCGGCAAACTTTAACGATACCGAGGTAACGCACGTAAACGACAACCCAAGCGAGCTAAACTCACTAGGCGACGACTACGTGGTATTTGCACGCCGTGAAGTAGGCCGCTTTGAAGAAGGCACGCCAGATAGCAAATGGAACTTATCGGCAGTGTGGAACTTTAACGAATGGCAAACAACCCTTCGTGCAACGCGCTACGGTGAAGTGGCAGATATTTCAACCACAGCCGACCGCGATGAGTACATAGATCCTAAATGGATAACCGACCTAGAAGTAGCCTACCGCCCAGACGAATACTGGAAGTTTGCAGTAGGTGCAAACAACTTGTTCGATCAGTACCCACAAGCCACCGTAGATAACATTGGTTACTCTGACTTTGGCCAAATATTCCCGTACACGCCGTATGCACCGTATGGTTTAGATGGGCGCTTTTTATACGGTAATATTACTTACAACTTTTAATAATTAACCTAAAAGCAAACACTTAAAAAGGATGCCATGCGCATCCTTTTTTAATTACTTCTTAGTGTATTTAACCACTTATTAGTAAATCCACTTTTCATAAACACATCCTACCTTAATAAAAACAACAACTTATAATTGGTCTCGTTTTTGCTCTATATTGGCTATACAAATACAAACAATAAATACCAAAGGACTAAAAATGAGCTCATCAACTGTATCAGGCATTACAAAACCACTTTCACTTATTGGCGGCATTTTATTATTAAGCGGGTGTGTGTTTCATATATCGCCAAGCGTTGCCTCTGTAAAACAAACTCAGCAGTTATCACTGCCAAGTAATAACCTAGAATACTTAAACGTATTAAGCGGTGCAGGCTCTCTTGAAATAAAAGGCTCGCCCAATGCCGCCAGCATAAGTGTAGATGCCACAATTTTTACCGCCGACATTGAAGACGAATACACGCTTACCCTTGAGCAAAATGGCAAACAAGCTACCTTAGTTGCTAACAACAATACTGCCAGCGGTATGCGTTTTTACAGCGGCCAATCGCCACACATTGATTTAGTGGTTACCGTGCCAAGTAATTTAATGCTCGATATTGATGATGGCTCTGGCGATATTGTTATAAGCGCCATGCAAAATAACATTAACGTGGAAGACGGCTCTGGCAGCTTATCTATAAACAGTGCTAAAAACCTCACCATTGAAGATGGTTCTGGCGATATAACCCTTGAAAACATTACTGGTAATTTAGAGCTTACCGACAGCTCTGGCAGCGTAAATATTAATAACGTAAACGGCAATGCGGTTGTTGATGATGGTTCGGGCGATATGCGCATTAGTAATGTACGCGGCACATTAACTGTTGAAGACGGCTCTGGCAGCATTGCTATTAATAATATTAATGGCGCAGTAGATGTAGACGACAACTCTGGCGATTTAGTTATCGAACACGTGCAAGCAAGCGTAACCATTGAAGATGGCTCGGGCAATATTCGTGTAAACCACGCTAAAGGACTCACTATTACCGAATCGGGCTCAGGCGATGTAAGTATTGATAATATTAGCGGCCCCGTAAAAGTAGCCGATTAAATTCAATCATCGCGCTCAAATATAGCGAGTGCCCACAATTAATGGGCACTTTTATAACGAATATTTATGTGTATTAGGTTACCTATAAATATAAATAATCTAAAAAACTTCAAATATTGGTCCGCTGTTTCCTAAAATTACGTTCACTACAGTTATTTAATTTATTATTTTGCTTTATATCTAATTTAGGTACATATTAATATTCAACTTATTAAAAGGATATTAATATTATGAAATGGAAATTATTAATTTTAGCGCCAGCTTTATTGTCATTAGTAGCATGTGGCTCTTCAGGTTCAGACTCTAAGTCAGCTGATAAACCGCTCAGCACCAATACAAAACCTGTTGCCGTTATTAGTACTACGCAATCAGAGTTTAAAGTTAATACGCCTATCGTCTTTAGTGCAGCGCAAAGCAATGATCCCGACGGCGATACTCTTACCTACCAATGGCAGTTAACGAGTGATAATGGTCAAAATGAGATTTCACTAGCTAATAGCAATCAAAGTACAGTTGAATTTTCTGTACCCGATGCACTCGAGTATCAATTAATACTTGTTGTAAGTGATGGCAAGCTTTCAAGCACACCTGTAACGCAACAAGTAACGGCTACTTCAGGTACTCAATTAATTGCAATGGCGGGAGGCAACCAAACCGTTAAGCAAGGTGATGTAGTAATATTAAATGCCGCACTGAGCAGTACGACAAATGGCGTTATTAATAAGTACCAATGGCAGTTTGTTACTAAGCCTTCAACAAGTAGCGCAACACTTGAAAGTAATACTCAAGTTAAAAGCCAGTTTATCGCTGATAAAGTTGGCGAGTATAAAGTTAAGCTCACTATTACTAATTCACTCGGTGAAACAGCTAGCAATACCGCGGTAATACAAAGCGAAGCCTTGAGCGTAAACTCATCACCACAAGCGCTAATTACGGTAAAAAATAAAGCCGTTACTCCTAATGAGGTTGTTACCCTTAATGGCACTCAAAGCAGTGACCCCGATACAAACGATACTCTTAGTTATGAATGGACTATCACCTCAAAACCCGCAAATAGCACACCAGAAATTTCTAATAAATTTACCCATACAGCTGGGTTTTCGAGTCCTGATGTTGGCGACTACGTAATATCACTAACGGTAACCGACCAAGGAAATAAAAGTAATACAGCGACAGTTACTTTAACTGTAGCAACCTCTAATAAAGCACCTGTCGCCATACTAGCTGCACAAGCTAATATTACTTTAAATGAACCTACAACGCTTGAATGCCAGCAATGTAGCGACCCCGACGGCGATACATTAACATATAACTGGCAACTGCAAGCTAGGCCACAAAACAGCAATACAGTACTTTTAAATAGCACAACAGCTAGCCCCACTATTGAAGCCGATACCGAAGGTGATTATGTAGTAATGCTTGTAGTATCGGACGGTCAACTAAGTTCAGAACAAGCAACGAGTGTTTTACATGCCACTGAGAACCAAAAGCCAATTACTCAGGTTAACTATCCGTTGTCAGTAACAATAGATCAGCAGGTAACTCTTGACGCATCAGGTAGTTACGATCCTGAGGGTAAAGCGCTCAGCTACTTGTGGGAAATACTTTCATCACCCGCTCAAGTAACACTTAGCGATACAACAATAGCCAAGCCAGTATTTAGTGCATCAGCGCAAGGGCAAGTAGTTATCTCTTTAAAAACCAACGATGGCGAGCAATTCTCTGATACAAAAACACTCACTATTGATGTTATACAAAATGCCCCGCCAGTAATTAACTTTACAGGCGAACAATCTCGTTACAGCAAAGTAGGTACCAGCGTTCAATTTGACCTAAGCGAGAGTTATGATCCAGAAGGCACAGAGTTGAGTTTTTCATGGGCTATATCAGCACCAACGGGCTCAAGTGTTAGCTTAAGCAATACAACTCAAAGTACCACCAGCCTTATTCCCGACGTAATTGGCAGCTACACACTCACCGTTATAGCAACTGACGCAGACAGTTTTACACAAAGCATGCAGTTTTTTGTAACCGCAACCGACTCAGCACAGCTAACGGGAAGTATCGAAGGCCAAATTACTAATGTACAAAAAAATGCTGTAAGCAATGTCAAACTTAATATTAATGGGGTGCAATACACAACCAATGCTAGCGGCTTTTTTGACGAAAACATTAACTTAGCACAAGGCGAAAAAATCACTATCACCACTGCAGACGAAAGACTTGCAGCAGGAGAATATAACTCAGTAGCCATTACGCAAAACAACTTTAGTGTGAATATAGGTCAAAATAGTTTGCCAGTATTTCAAGCTGTTGAGGTATCGGTATTTGTGTGTGCAGATTTTACAGGCCCCGACACCATAAATTTACGCTTTAATATGGTAGATACCCTTCTAGCCTCGGATAACTTTGTGTTTAGTTATGACGAAACCAAACCACTTACCTTACAAAAAAGTGGAGATACTTACTTCGATAGCGAATTAAATATTAACTTACCTGCGACGGCCGAGTTTGAAGTAACAGTTAATGAAACTAACGTCGAAAATACAACAAGTTCAAACATAACTATTTATCACTCAGAATCAGATCAACCAAGCTTAGCAATTATAAGTATTTGTAATATTTAACCTGCACTACATCACTGTAATAAAGCATTATATTTAACGCTGTAGCCATAACGCACTATGTTGTGGCTACAGATAAATAATGTATTTTCAGCCACATGACCCATTGTATTTTTAAAGTCACTAAGCCATGCTAAAAGCCTTGATACTATTAGGATATACGCGTGTTAGAAATAGCTTTAATTTACTTAGCGGCGGCCATAGTGGCTGTACCTATTGCCAAGCGAGTGGGACTTGGCTCGGTACTTGGTTATTTAATTGCGGGCATACTAATTGGCCCTTACGCCCTGGGTATTGTGGGGGATCAAACAGATGTAATGCACTTTGCCGAATTTGGCGTAGTAATGATGCTGTTTTTGGTTGGCCTTGAGCTACAACCAGCCCGTTTATGGAAGCTTCGCCATTCAATATTAGGGCTTGGCGGCTTACAGGTCGTACTTACCGCCGCGGCTATTTTTGCGTTTTGTTATTGGGTTTTTACCATGCATTGGCAAACTGCTTTGGCTATTGGCTTAATGCTGGCGCTGTCATCAACCGCTATTGTGCTACAAAGCCTTGAAGAAAAAGGCTGGCTGAAGCAAGAAGCCGGGCAAAATGCATTCTCGGTTTTATTATTTCAAGACATCGCCATTATTCCTATTTTAGCGCTCCTGCCACTACTGGCTTTTGCGCCGCAAAGTAGCTCAAAAGAAATTAGCGACTCCATTATTGCAAGCTGGCCGGTATGGCAGCAAGTAGGCGTATCGGTAGCGGTTATCGCCGCTATTATTGCCGGCGGAAAATATGTGTCGGCGCCGTTATTTAGATACATAGCACAAACCCACATGCGTGAAATATTTACTATTTTTGCGCTGTTTTTAGTGGTGGCCATTGCCCTTGTGATGCAAAGTATTGGTTTATCTCCAGCACTCGGTACATTTTTAGCCGGTGTGGTCCTTGCCGAAAGCGAATTTAGACACGAGCTAGAAGCCGATATAGAACCCTTTAAAGGCCTACTGTTAGGGTTGTTTTTTATCACTGTTGGCGCATCAATCAACTTTGAATTATTAGCGGATGAGTTTACAACCGTTATTGCACTCGTTGCGCTGCTTATTGTAGTAAAAGCCTGCATTTTATTTGCCCTTGCTATCACCTTTAATATTAGTAAAAAGCAGCGTTTACTGTTTGCATTAGCGCTGGCACAAGGCGGCGAATTTGCCTTTGTACTTTTAAGTGTAACCACTACTTTAAGCATATTAACGCCAGAGCAAACAAGCCTTGTGACGTTAGTGGTGGCTGTTTCAATGTTGGTTGCGCCACTGTTATTAATGGCTTACGAGCAGCTACAAAAACGCACCAGTAACAGCACGCCCGAGTTCGACAAGCCCGAGCAAATTAGCAGTGCTAAACACGTTATAATTGCAGGCTACGGGCGCTTTGGGCAAATTATGGGGCGCTTATTACACGCCCAAGGCTACGACATTACTGTACTTGATCACAGCCCAAGCCAAATAGAACTCCTACGCCGCTTTGGCAATACCGTATTTTATGGCGATGCTGCCCGCCAAGAGCTGCTAGAAGCCGCAGGCGCGCACACCGCACAAATGCTAATTGTGGCAATAGACGATGCAGACAAAACCCTCGAAATTATTAAGCTTGCACATAAAAACTACCCGCAGCTTAAAATTGTTGCCCGCGCTATCGACCGCCGCCACGCGTATCAATTACTTAATTTAAAAGTTGATGCCTTTAACCGCGAAACGGTCGACTCCGCCATTAACCTAGCGGTAGATGCATTAGAGCTATTAGGTAACAATAAAGAAGATGCTCAGCGCGCCGGAAAACTATTTAGAGACCACGACCGCGCTGCCGTATTGCAACTAGCCGAACTGTGGGGCGACGACGCCAGCTACGGCGTAGCCGTGCGCCAACGTATGGAAGATTTAAAACAAGTACTGCAACAAGACAAACAGGCACAAAGTGATTTAAATACCTGCGACAGCGGCGACTGTGAAGACGGCCTAACAGAGCTAGCTGATAGGCCTAAAAAGCCTGATGATTCTCATATTGAGTAGTGTTAGGCGGCTGTGATAATAAACAGTAAGACATGCTCATAGCAAGCAAAGTTAATTATAAAAGAGCTATAGCATTCAGCTAACTCCATTTACCTAAAGAGCTTGCTAACAATAGTAAGGGTTATCGAATTCGGTGTGGAACTTAAATACGTTCCCACCTTGAGCATTGATCTTATAATCCGAATTTCTTAAAAATACTTGAGGCAATAGCTTTTTTGCAGAACCTAGTTCTATTTTGAGGTAATTATCTACATCAATATATTTAATCGCAGCGCCTTCTATGGCTTCACTCGTTAACCAAGATTCTAATAAAACTATTTTGTCGTCGTCATCATAATTATCATGACCATTCGCAGGAATCTTTCCTGACTCTTGATTCTTAGCTTCAAAACGCCCTTGTAATTTCATGGCTTTTCTAATGTCATGACAAGCTGGCCCTAATGATGCCGAGATTTCAACTTTACCGCGCTCTCCAGAATATTTTGCGGGTGTAACGCCAACTAGGTCTGTCGGTATGTGTAGATCGACATTATCTGGCATTACTATAAAACATCTTCTTTTACCCAACCTTCCAATAAATAGGCCTAGCTCAAAAATAACATTATCTCTTACTGTATCGCTAACGCTCCCTCGCATTCTAGTTTCATCATCAGGGCTAAATACAAATATACCGAAGTCAGATGAATGTAAAGCCTCAGTAATTGAATCGAGTGATGTTATTGATAAAGAGAAGACACCTTGGCTCCATATGGTTATGTCAGCATCATGTTGAAGGTTTACTTGTAAAGGATAAGCAACGTCGAGCCCTTCAACTGACGAAGCTACAAATACTTTTGGTTTCAATTAGCACCTCTGCTTAATATTACGCGTATGGGTCTGTTTGATTGACGTGATACTCGAATTGCTCGAAAGTAACTACGAGAGCCAATTTACGACTCTTTTTTGTATAGTTACCGTATAACACTCACTAATTTGATCATTGAAATAAAAAAAATAGCAAAATTAACCGCTTTTCGTTTAAGTCATTGCTCTTTAGTTTTTCTTCAATACAATTTTATTTTGGTAGAGCTTGGGCCATAACCAACAAAATGAGCCAACCAACGATTGTCCATCCAAATGCCAAATTTAATATAAACATAATTGTTGGCAATTTAGCCCCAGGCCAATGCTCTCTTTTTTTAGCAACAATAGCGTACGGCAAAAAAAATAATTGAAGTACCAGTAAAATAACTATAAACGGCAGCGAAATAAGGAGCTTAAGAAAATTCATACTTAATCACCTTATTATTTAATAGATTGCGTTTCTTGCAAACCAACTAACAATCTTTCAAGCGGATCTTCTAGATGAGATTCAACAGCCTTTGAGTTAAGCCTTTCAACTAGAAGACTCTCAATATCACGATGATATTCTTTGGGAATATCAGAAATTTGTTTTTTCGAAATATCCTCACAAAGTTCTAGTGAATTTTCATACGATAAAGTTATTATTTGTGGTTTTTTAGCTAGGCAACTCAAGTAATCATTTAATTTCATAAACACCTTCTTATTTGAAAAAACTCAGTTTCCAATGTCGCGGAAACACTATATGGGAAACATATAAACTTTCAATAGAGGGCATTTTTATCTTTCACAAAATGTCCCTATAGTGTGAACTTCTATTAATAGCAAATAGTATAAATTATTACCAACTATAAATATGTTGAAAATCGAGAGTTACTTTAGAGGTAAGAGGAATCAGTCTGACAGTATTTTGATGGTTGTGACTTTATTAACCTATTAAGTAGCTCATAACCTGTCACTCTTTCAGCTATGAGCTACTACATTTAAAAACGCTAAAACCTAGTGGTGGTGCCCGCCTTGAATCGCTTTACCTTGCTGGTTATAAAAGCCAGTTGCGCTGTGCTCAATAAAACCAAGGTTGATCATTTTTGCTAAAAACGGGTCGTTTTCGTTATCGCCTATGTCGGCGTAGTCGGTGGTTTGAAAGCGATCCCACTTGGCAAACTGTGCGGTTATTTCTGCTTTATTACTGTTTACCTCGTTAAGGCTTAGCAAAGTATGGGTATCGCTTTTTTTATTGGTTACGCTAAAGCTTTTAACTAAGTTTGATTTGGTAAATAAAGCGAGTTTAAATTGGTTGTCGCCTTGTGTAAGTGTGTAGTTTTTTACCTCATCGCAGCCGCTGCTTTGGGTGTTAACTAGGCTCATTTTTTCGATTAAATGCGTATCCACCAGCTGATTTTTAGCGCTCCAACTTTGTACACCGCGTACCTCAGATGGCTGATACTCAATACCGCGTTGTTGGGCATTAAAATAACGAATTGGGCGAATTTGTTTGTTAGCTAAGTGCTGCCAAAGCTCAGTAATAACTTCACGCTGATGCGCAACTTGTGAGTTGTTTCGCCAAAGCGTAAGTGATTGCGTGCTTTGCTCGTTTTTATGAGTATTGGTAATTTTATAGTCGGCTTTTAAATGCGCGCTATCAATTTTACATTGCTGCGCTAGGGTGCTGGTACTGGCAAGTGTTGCCATTAAAAATAATGCTAGTTTCATTAAATTATCTCTTATTTAAACGTCACTGTAATAGGCATTACCATACCCATTTACAGTGGCATTTTTATGACATAAAAAAACAACTCGCACAGCGTACGAGTTGTTTTTAAATACCCCATTTTTTATACGTACTTTATGTGCTGAGCGTACGTATTAAATTACTTATGGCGTTACTTTTTCATCAGCGGTAGTTACTAAGTCTGCCGCAAAGTCCATTACATGGAATAAAAAGCTTTGCTCGTTAGTACCTGTAACTAAGTGAGCGCCTGGGCCCATTGCGTAAACGCCAACATCTTCACCAGCGTGAGTTTCTGAGCCAAGAGGTACTAACGACTCTTGGTGAAAGCCCGCTGTAGTTGTATCAACATCGGTTAAATCTACACGCCCAGTTACCGGTGCAGCTAAGTAAGATGCATCGGCATTGGTTTCATCGCCTAAATCTCTATAACCTAAGCCATTAGTGTAACCAACTGTGGTGTATGGCATATCGTCGGCAGCTAGGCTTGGCTCGGTTTCGCCTACGGCAACAACTTTACCTAATATTGGGTTACCACGTTTAGGGTAGCCTGCAATAGTAAATACGTGGCTGTGATCGGCTGTTACTACTATTAGCGTTTCTTCTGGGTTAGTGTTTTCCATTGCCACTTGCACAGCTTTTGCAAACTCTACTGTGTCGTTTAGGGCATTGTAGGCATTACCCGCATGGTGTGCATGGTCAATACGGCCCGCTTCTACCGATAAGAAAAAGCCATTGTCGTTGTTATCTAGTACGTTGATTGCTTTTTCGGTCATTTCGCTAAGCGAAGGCTCGCCCGCTACATCGTTTGCGCGGTCTGCTTCGTATTGCATGTGAGATTCGTTAAATAAACCAAATACTTTAGTGGCATCGTCGCTAATAGCATCAAAACCTGTTTGGTCCATAACGTAAGTGCCGCTTGGGTAAGTTGTTTGCCACTCGGTTACTAGGTTGCGGCCATCAGTACGGTCGCCTTCTACTGCGCTTACTGCATCGGCTGAATTTGCTGCTTCATCTTTTGGTAAAAAGTGACGACGTCCGCCGCCCATTACAACATCAATGCCATCAACATCAATACCCGCATAACGCGACTCTAGGTTGGCTTCAAAGTTAACAAGTTGCGATGCAATATCTTCACAGGCTTCAGTGCCCTCTGGCATATCTGAGTTATCTTCCCAGTTACGGTCAGCCGATTTAGCATACGTTGCTGCAGGTGTTGCATGGGTAATACGTGCTGTTGAAATAAGGCCGGTTGCTTTACCGGCAATTTCAGCAAGCTCTAACGAGGTAACTAGTTCGTTGCCTGTAACCGTGGCACAGTCGCCGCGTTCAATGTCTTCATCTACACCAATTACGCCCACATCGGTTTTAACACCTGATACCATTGCCGTCATTGTGCCTGCTGAATCCGGTGTTTGTGCATCTACGTTGTAAGTTTTAACAAAACCTGAGTACGGCATTTTTTCAAAGCTTAACTGGTAATCTTCACCTAAACCGCCTTCAAGCTGGCCTGCTAAAATACGCGCAGCTGTTACGGTAGAAATACCCATGCCGTCGCCGACAAATAATATAACGTTTTTAGCTTTGCCCGACTCAGTAACCACTTCGCTATTAGCTTGCTGTGTTGCCGCAAGCTTTGTTTGTGCATCGCCGTACCATGCGTTAGTCGTTAAGGTGGCAAGTTGCTCGCTGGTAAGTGACGTAGCTGGTGCATTACACACTAAGTTAGAAGACGTTACTTCGTCGCTATCTAGCACGCCGTTGCCGTTTGTATCTACGCCGGTTTGGGTTTCTACGCCGCCATTAACACATTGCTCAGAGCCTACTGCAATGGTGTTATCTACCGCGAGAATATTATTTTCGTCTTTGTCGTCGTCACTACAACCTGCTAGCGCGACCATTACTGCTAAAGAAAGTACTGTTAATTTGTTCATGTTAGCCGCCATTATTGCTGAGTTAGTTCAAGAGCTTGATTAATTAAATGAAATACTACGTTTTGCTCAATTACGCCTTGAGCTAGCTGTGCACCTGGGCCTTTTGCATGCAGCGAAATATCTTCACCGGCATGGGTTTCTGAGCCAAGAGGGACTGTGGTTTCTTGGTGAAAGCCAACATTGGTAGTATCAACGCCACTAAGCTCTACACGTCCAGCAACTGGGTCAGTTGTATATGCTGCATCGGCATCTGTTTCATCAACTAAGTTTCTAAACCCTAAACCATTTGCATAGCCTACTGTGGTGTATGGCATATCGTCGGCAGCAAGGCTTGGTGTGGTTTCGCCTACGGCAACTACTTGGCCTAAAATTGGGTTACCGCGTTTAGGGTAGCCAGCAATAGTAAATACGTGGCTGTGATCGGCGGTTACTAAAATAAGGGTTTCTTCTGGGTTGGTATTATCTACCGCAGCTTGCACGGCTTTAGCAAATTCTATGGTGTCGTTAAGTGCGTTGTAGGCATTACCCGCGTGGTGTGCGTGGTCAATACGGCCCGACTCAACGGTTAAGAAAAAGCCGTTTTCGTTTTTACTTAATACGTCAATTGCTTTGCTAGTCATTTCGCTAAGCGATGGCTCGCCGGCAATATCGTTTGCGCGGTCAGCTTCGTATTGCATGTGCGATTCGTTAAATAAGCCAAATACTTTAGTCGCATCATCAGCAATAGCATCAAAACCTGTTTGATCCATTACGTATGTTGCATCTGGGTATTGTGTTTGCCACTCAGTAACTAGGTTACGTTCATCAGTACGATCGCCCTCTACCTCACTTACTGCATCAGCTGAGTTAGCCGCAGCATCTTTTGGTAAAAAGTGACGACGCCCGCCACCCATTACAAAATCAAGACCGTCTACGTCGGTACCTACAAAACGTGCTTCTAAATTTTTTTCAAAATTAACTAATTGCGAGGCAATATCTTCACATGCAGTTTCGGTTTCTGGCATGTCTGAGATATCTTCCCAGTTACGGTCTGCCGATTTAGCATAGGTTGCCGCTGGCGTTGCATGGGTAATACGCGCTGTTGAAATAACACCGGTTGCTAGGCCTTTAATTTCAGCAAGTTCTGTTGCTGTTAAAAGCTCATTACCCGATACAGTTGAACACACACCGCGCTCTATATCTTCGTCTACACCAATAACGCCTACATCGGTCTTAACCCCTGAGATCATCGCGGTCATTGTGCCAGCAGAATCTGGTGTTTGTGCATCTACGTTGTATGTTTTTACTTGTGCTGAGTACGGGAACTCTTCAAAGCTTAAATAACCTTCTTCACCTAAATCGCCCGCTCTTTGTCCTTGTAAGATACGTGCTGCAGTAAGAGTAGATACACCCATACCGTCGCCTACAAACAAAATAACGTTTTTAGCTTTTGTTGTTTGCTCGCTTTGTGCAAGCGCAGTTTTTGTGGCGAGTGTGGTTTGGGCATTTGTATACCAGTCATTATCTGTTTGGCTTTGTGGTAATACATTGGCATGGCTTGCTGTGCTCAACATAAACGTTAAGCCAACTGCCGCAGCAATTTTTTTAATTTTCATCCTTTATTATTCCCATAGTGTAGTGGTTATTTTTTGCTTGAAGCGTAAACCTCAAATAAGTAACCGCAGCACTATAGAAAACAGATGTGACCTCTAAGAGTACTTTTAATTAAAAAACAATGACTAAACTATGACAAAATTAAGACACAAAAAAGCGCAGCGGTTAAACGCTGCGCTTTTTAAATAATATCAGGGATGTATTTATTAAATTAAAAACGTGCCTTAAACGATACGCCAAAGTAACGCTCTGCATCACGCGGAATTTGGTAACGGAAGTTGTCACCACTGTAAGTAGTTGCGTAGCTTTCGTCGGTCAAGTTTTTGGCAATGAGCGATACTCTAAATGCATCATCTTTAAACGATAAGCCAACGCTTGCGTTTAAAATTCCGTAATCTGGCAGTAACGACGCGGGGTTAAACTCGCCCACGTTGTCGGGTAAGTCTGAGTATTGCTCATCGGTGTAAATGTATGAGCTATTTATGTGTACGTTAAAGCCATGCTCAGTTTCAATAAAGTAATCGGCTGTTAGTGAGTATTTTAAATCTGGCGAAAATGGGACATCTAAACCAGATCGGTCAGTACATGAGCCTGCTGCTACTTCTGCCGGACAATTAAACTCGTCAATTTCGGCTTTAATATAAGCTACGCCACCGGTAAATGTAAGTGAGTCGGTTGCAGCCCACATAAAGTCAACTTCAACACCTTGCGTGCTTACATCGCCCGCGTTTGTTAAGCGGGTAATACAGGTGCCGTCTGAACAGTCAAAATTGTTAGCTTGAAAGCCTTCAATTTCTGTTCTGAAAAGTGCCATGTTAAACACAAACTCGCGGCTTGCGTATTTGTAACCAAGCTCAAACGCGTCTGACTCTTCTGGCGATATTTCACGGCTGTCGGTGTCTGGATTAAAGTTATAATAAATATTAAAACCAGGCCCTTTGTAACCTTGCGAATAAGTACCGTATACCATTTGGCCATCACCTAAATCGTATTGCATACCTAAACGACCCGATACGTTGGTTTCTTCTGCTTTGCCTGCATCGTCAGTATTTAGTGTTGCTGGGCGTACGCCTACACCGGTTCGGCCATATACATCGTTACTTACACGGCGATGCGTGTACGACACTTCGTCGTCGGTGTAACGAATACCAAATAGTACGCGTAAATCTTCAGATAAATCGTAAGTACCGTCGGCAAAGGCTGCCCAGTTGTTAAACTCGGTGCTCATATATGCGGTTGCCGACACAATATCGTTAGCGTTACAGCTAACACCTAAACCTTGTGCGTAACCATCTAAATCGGCAAGTGCGGCATCAAGCTCTGCGCCCGATAGGTTATTTTGCGCGTAATTCGCCATTGCAGCATCTAATTGGCCACCGTTATTTTGACAACTCGCATCACGAGTAAAGTTACGTTGTGAGTCCATGTTCCAGTAAAATAAACCAGCAACATAGTTAAATGGGCCTGCTAGATTTGAGGTAACTCTAAACTCTTGGGAAAACTGATCCCATTGCTGTGCGCCTAAGTCGTGCAACTGAAACGGTGCATCGAATACAGGGTCGTTACTGTCGCCAGCAATAGAGGTAAAGTCGCCTTCGCGGTATTCTGTGTTATCCCACGAGCGCTGCGCTGTAATTGAGGTATACGTGTAATCGCCAATGGTTTTATCAACCTGCACCGAAAACGCGCTATGTTCATCAATAGTGCGCGACTCGTAATCGTGATCCACTTTGCGCTGATCTAGGTCAATATCGGCTACGCCATCAACAATGCCGTTGCTGTCTGGTACTGCTTGCGAATCTGGATTACGGCCACTTGGTAGGGCTTCTAAATCGGCACAACAGTCGTCGTCTGCATTATAAAATTCAGCAATAAATTTTACGCTTAAATCATCTTCTGGCTCGTATTTAAATACGGCGCGTGCGCCTTCACGGTCGTAACCGTTTACTTTTTCGTTGTTGTAAACGTTATCAATGTAGCCATCAAACTTACCTTTAAACACGGTTAAGCTTGCTGCTAAATCGTCGGTTAAACCACCGCTTACAACGCCTTTAAATCGGTATTCGTTATCTTGATAAAACGAGGTTTCTACGCTGCCGGTTGTGTCGTACGAAGGATCTTTTGTCGTTATGTTTACCACACCCGCAGAGGCATTTTTACCAAATAAGGTACCTTGTGGGCCGCGCAGTACTTCAATGCGGTCTACATCATATAAATCGGCAAAGGCTTGACCAGAGCGGCCAAGTACTACGCCATCAACCACGGTTGCTACACTTGGCTCAGCGGCAATACTAAACGAAATAGTACCAATACCGCGCACCGTTAGCGCTGAGTTACGGGTTGTGGTGCCTTTTCTAAAGCTCACCGAGGGCACAAGTGACTGTAAGCCTTCCATGTTATTAGCAAATGCAGAGTCAATCTGATCACCATTAAGCACTGATACCGCAAGCGGCACTTCACTTAAGCTTTGCGTTCGCTTTTGCGAGGTAACTACTATTTTTTCAAATGAATCGTTTGTAGCTTCTGCTGTTTTTTGTTGTTCTTGTTCGGCTTGCTCTTGCTGCGCGTGTACTTGCGTGCTTAGTGCTAAACCGGTTGTCATTGCTAACGTGACTGCCAAGCTTAAGACGGACTTTTTAGCTCTCATGTCATTCTCCATATTGTGCGTGTGTGCTGTGTGGTACCGCGCTAGCAATTGTGTGGGTTGCTAATAAAGCGGTGTCAGTGTGTTGAAATACTTTTCTTATACGCTCTTATGTCTTATACAAGAGCTTTAAACTTAAACAAACAATCTTCTAAATGCAATCATTATGTGAATAATTTGTAATTTTAAATTTATATACAGAATATAACGGCGCGTTATACCAACTCGCTTAATTAAGTAATCTATTTTGAGGCTGGAAAAACGTGTTGATAGCTAGGCAAAAAATTCGCTATTTAGTTATTCTAAATGAGAATTTTTTAACGCAGGTAGCGACACGTTTAGCCCCGCAAAATGATTAAGTATTATTGCACATTGGTATTATGTGCCTTTAGCAACGCCAATATGCGCTAAGCTATTTTCGTAACGCGTATGCCATCGGCGTACGCTCCACCAGCTAAGCACAAAGGCGCTAGTCCAAACAGCAATTAAGCTTGGTATAAAGTACACGCTAGTACCACCAACAAGCCCAAGCTCAGAAAACAGTATGTACAGGCTTACAATTAAGCTTACTAATACAATGGCGCAAGGCAGTGCGTATTTCCAAGGGCTTAAGTTTACCTCTGCTTTACGGGTAAATACCCAAGGTGTTGCAAGGGGTTTGTAGTAACCAATACCCAACATAATCGCGAATTCTATAAAGAACAAAATGGCGTAAATATGGATAAAGTTAATGTCTACGTCCCACACAAATTTAAGCAAAGTGTAGGCAATAATATGGAAGATAATGGCCACTTTAGCGCCCAGTGCAGGCACTTTGCGGGTAAACAAACCCACTAATACAATTGTGATGACCGGAATGTTATAAAAGCCTGTAAATACACGAATAATGTGCCATAAACCTTCTGGCGCAAACATCAGTAATGGCGCAGTAATAAACGACAATATAGCAATTACAATACTGGTAATTTTGGCCACTTTAATTAGCTTTTCATCGCTTACTTTGTCTTTTTTCATTGGTTTGTAAACATCTAAACAAAACAATGTGGCTGCACTATTTAGCAGTGAATTAAACGAGCTAAATACCGCACCTAGTAGCACCGCTAAAAAGAACCCAGATAAGTACTGAGGCAGTACATCTTTAACTAAATGTGGGTAAGCTAAATCAATGGTTTGTAAGCTTTCGTGCTTGTAAAGGTGATACGCAATTACGCCTGGGATCATCATCATAAAGGGCACTAGCACTTTAAAGTACCCTGAAAACAACACGCCCTTTTGACCTTCTACTAAGTTTTTGGCGCCCAATGTACGCTGGATCACGTACTGATTTGTGCCCCAGTAAAATAAATTAGCGAGGATCATACCGGTAAAAATGGTGCCAAATGGCACGGGATCTTCACTGCTACCGATGGCGTTAAGCTTTTCGGTATCGGTGTTTACAAGTGTACTTAGGCCATCGGCAAAATTGCCATCGCCAAGGGCAATAAGCCCAAGTGTAGGCACTAAAATACCAATAATTAATAACCCAACACCGTTAATGGTATCTGATACTGCAACTGCCTTTAAACCGCCAAATACCGCGTAAATAGCGCCCACGGAGCCTACTGTAATAATGGTTACAATTAAGCTTGCTTGGTAGCTCATATTTAATAAGGTAGGTACATCAAACAGCCTAAGAACGGCGATTGATCCTGAATACAAAACAGAAGGGATCGTTATAAAACAATACCCTACCATAAATAAGATCACCGTCATGCGGCGTACGGTATCGTCAAAGCGATCCCGTAAAAATTCAGGTAAGGTAGAAAACGCACCGGCTAAATAGCGCGGTAAAAAGATCAGCGCCATTATAATAGTTGATACCCCAGCTGTTACTTCCCACGCCATTGAACTTAGGTTGTAACCATACGCTGAGCCATTTAAGCCAATAAGCTGCTCGGCCGATAAGTTAGTGAGGATCATCGACCCCGCTATAAATGTACCTGTTAAACCACGCCCCGCTAAAAAGTAGCCGTCTTGGGTGTTAACTTCCCCTTTGGTTTTTTGGTACGAGATATACCCTACCAGCGCCATAAACGCCAAGCACGATAGCAGTGTCATGGTAATGTTCATACCTTCCATCTTGCGCCCCTTTTAGCTTACTTTACTCGGTAAAAAGTAAGCTAATATCTTTATTATTGTGTGTGTTACGTGTGTTGTGTGTGCTTACTATTAACCGAGTTTTATTTTGGCCATGCTGTTAGCTGGCTCATGTCTTGTTCTGTGTGTTGAACATCTGGGCCTAGCATGAGCGTATCGCCTTTACGAACAAACACCGCCACTTGTGTAAGCTCAAGTGTTTCTTCGTAATATTTTCCGCCTTGGTACGTTTGTGCATCAGGGAAGCGTACCCACTCGCCCTGTGGTAAATAAAATTTAACTTTACCGTTTGGTACTACACATGGCACAACAAGGAGTTTTTCGCCGCACATAAATTGCTGATCGAAACTATGTGTCAGTACGTCATCAGGAAACGCCAGTGCCATAGCACGCTGAATAGGCAGCCCAGTTTGCTGCGCTTGCTCTGCACATTCTTGTAAGTACGGAATTAACTGATAGCGTAATTTAAGCGCTGCAAATACTGCGTCACTTGCTTGCTCGGTGTATGACCACGGTTCGCGTGGGCCAATACCATGTAAACGCATATGCGCACTAAATACCGATGCCTGCGCCCAACGTACATAAAGCTCTGCATCGCGGGTGTCTTTGTAAAAACCGCCAATGTCGGTTGCAAAAAATGGCCCGCCCGACATGCCCCACGCTAAGCTGCCGCGAATGCTCGCTGCTAAACCTTGCCAATCGGCTTGTGGGTCGCCACCCCATTGTGCAGGGAAACGTTGGCTGCCAGTCCACGCTGAGCGGCTAAATAAAAATGGCCCTGTTTTACAGTATTTTTCGGCGGCTTCATAAACGCAGCGGTTGTACAGCATGCTATAAACATTATGCAGTCTAATACCGCTGTCGCCACTGTGCGATACCATATTTTCGTCTTCTAGCTGTTCGCCAAAGTCTGCTTTTATCATATCTACGCCAAGCTCAAACAATGGCTTGTGCGACTCCAGCCAGTATTCGTAAGCATCGGGGTGAGTAAAATCTAAAATACCCGACTCTGGTAATGGCGTTAGTACTTCGCCAAAGGGGCTTAAATCCCACTCGTATTGATACGCTTTACCTGTGCGTTTGTCTTTTATTAGCCAACCGTTTTCGGCCGCTTTTGCAAATAATGGGTTGTTTACCGAGATCATTGGGTATTCCCACACACAAATTTTAAAATCCATGGCTTTTAGTTCATCAAGCACAGGTTTTGGGTCGGCGTAACGTGTTGGATCCCACTCAAAGGCAAAGCGAGTGTCGGTGTCTTGCCATGCACGGCCATCAAGGGTAATTACATCGCACGGCATATTTTTAGCGCGTACTTCGCGGGCTACACTTAATAGCTCGTCGGCGTCTTTGTAATATGCTTTTGATAAAATAACACCAAAACTCCACTGTGGTGGTACCGGTGCAAAACCGGTTAGTTCGCAGTAGCGATTAATACTTTGTGCAGGCGTTTGCTCTTGGTATAAAAATACATCTAGCGCGTCGTCTTCTACTAAGCACACATAAGCACGTTGCGACCAAAGCGCGTAACCTACACCATGTGTAACAGGCGCTGGTGTGTGTACAAATAAATTCCAGCCCTCTGGGCTCCACGCGTATGGCGTATTTTTATAAGACTTTTCGGCGTTTACGCCTAGCGCATCGTGGTTGTATGAACGAATAAGTTGACCGCGTTTATCAAGCTTGCCCCATTTTTCGCCAAGCCCGTATACGGCTTCGTCATAATTAAGCTCTAGGCTTAAAATCCAACCGTTATCGGTTTTAGCCAGTGGCGGTAAACGGTGCTGGCGCACAAAGTGGCCATCGGTTGCTGATTGCTGTACTAATTTATCGTTTTTATAAAGCTTAAAGTAAAACGGGTCGCTGTAAAATTCTAAGCGGTACTCACCGGCGGTGGCTGCAAAGCCTTGGTCTAATTTATTAAGTGATAGCGGTAAGTTTGAAGGGGTGGTGGTTAATATTTTAAACGTCTCGTCATGCGTGGTGCCTGCATTTAAACGTAAACCAAACTGGCTTATTGTAACGCTAACCTCGCCAAATTGAGTCGGTAAAACTAGCACATGGCCTTGTAACTTAGGCTCTGCAGTCAAGCGTGCTGGCTCTATTGCGTTCCAGTCTGGCTCACGTAATTCAAATGCATTCATGGGAGTTCCTTAACCAATTATTAGTCTTGTATAAGACACAAGTTAAATAATTGTAATCCCCATGTCAACGTAAATAAACTCAAGTTAAGTTAATTTACATCGTTACTTTTAAAATATACCCGGTGCCGATGTAGCCACCAGCGAAACGCCACTTAGGCCAAGCAATGCGATTGCTATTATACGAATCCATTTTGCATCGACGTAAGGCGTTAATTTACGGGCAAAGTGTGTAACTAAAAGCACAAGAGGTATTGCCGCTGCAATTAAAAACATAATGTCGAGCTCGGGTAAGGTGCCAAATAAGGCAATACCAACACGGACTAAGCCACCAATGGTAAATACCGCAAGTAAGGTGCTACGTATGGCCTCAATAGACCAAGCTTGTTTATAGCACTGAAACACCAGCGGCGGCCCCGAAGTTGAAAACAGCCCGCCCAGCAAACCACTTACGCCGCCGGCAATTAAAAATGAGCTACTACTGCTTTGTTTGTTCGCTCTTTCACGGCCAATTAGCATTAAGCCACAACACAGCAAAATACTAATTCCTAAAATAAAGTTTAAAAATTGCGTTAAATGCGACGACATATATTCAAGCAGTATAAAACCTATCAGCATTAACGGAATGCCGGTATACAACATTAGTTTAAGCTCGGGAACTTTTACCGAGCTGCGGTTTTTAACCACCACCGTTGTGGAGTTAACCAAACCCAATAAGCTCACTAAAAATGTAGTCGCGGTGAGCGGTAAAACATCTAGCAACGTAAAACTGGCAACCACCAGCAACCCAAAGCCAAACCCGCTAAGCGTTTGCATTATGGTGGCAAGGCTTAGGCACAACGCCATAATCAATATGAGTTCTAACGAAATACTGAGCACTTTAAATTTCCTAGATGTGCGCTATTGTAGTGTAACGATTTGTTTTTAGGCATAATGTAAAAACAAACTGTATTGCAATAGTTCACAATTAATTGAGCTTGCGCAAAGATGCGCAAAAGTTTTCACCTATGATATAAATACAGGTGGATTATATTTAATGGTAAATAACAATGAGTAACTCTATGTTTGATCACAAATTAAGTGGCCCAAGCTTGGCTTTTCAACCACTTTACTTACAAGTGGCTGATTATATTAAACAGCTCATTGTAGAAAGACGCTGGGTTCCTGGCGAAGCATTACCAAGCGAATTTCGCCTTGCTGAAGAATTTAATGTAAGCCAAGGCACTGTTCGTAAAGCACTTAATTTATTAACTGACGATAAAATAGTCACTCGACGCCAAGGTGTTGGTACGTTTGTATCTGAGCATACCGCGCAAGATGCCCTGTTTAGGTTTTTTCCGCTACAGGCCGACGGTAAAGGCGCCGACCTACCTAAAGCCGAGCTATTATCAGTTGAGCTTTGCCCTGCACCACAAGATGTTATTGATGCGCTGCAACTTAATAAAAAAGACAAAGTCACTAAGCTTGTGCGCAGACGTATTCTCGATAATGAATTTTGTATGAGCGAAACTATATACCTACCGCAAAGTTTCTTTCCTGATATACATCAAAGTAGTGATATTCCGCATACATTGTACCATTACTACCAAACCAAATTTAACCAAACTGTACATAAAACCCAAGACAGCATTAAAGCCGTTTTAGCAGATGAAACCGACGCTAAACTACTGGCGATTAAAGCAGGCGAGCCACTTTTATTAGTATCGCGCATTACCGAATCAATCGAAGGTAAACGCATAGAATACCGTTTAAGCCGATGCCGTAGCGATCATTACCACTACCAAATTGAACTTGATTGATTCACCGCGTTTAGCCGCTAATTATTTATATTAGCGCACACTTATTAAATATTTTTTAAAGGCAGCAAACGCTGCCTTTTTGCTGCCTGTAGGTTTTTTAACACCTTTCATTTATTGCCTTGCGGTTAACACAGTGTTGACACTGTTAGATTCGTATAATAACTTATGTCTTATACAAGACATAAGTCATTATGCAATTTTAACAGGAATTCCCAATGAGTTCATTAAATAACATCCCTCCAGTAGGGTTCGGTTTATGGAAAGTAGCGCAAGAAGATTGTGCACAAACGGTATACCAAGCCATTAAAGCAGGCTACCGCCACCTTGATTGCGCATCAGACTACGGCAACGAAGAACAAGTTGGCGATGGCATAGCCCAAGCAATTAACGACGGCCTTTGTACTCGCGAAGAATTATGGGTTACGTCAAAGCTATGGAACACCTTTCATGCGCCAGAGCATGTAGAGCTAGCCATTGATAAAACTTTGAGCGATTTAAAGCTTGAGTACCTCGACTTATACTTAATTCACTTTCCGATTGCGCAAACGTTTGTACCAATCGAAACGCGCTACCCACCAGAGTGGTTTGTAGACCCAGATGCACAAAACCCACAAATGGAGCTGGCAAAAGTGCCGCTACACTTAACGTGGCAAGCAATGGAAGAGCAAGTACATAACAACAAAGCAAAACGCATTGGTGTGTGTAACTACTCAAGCGCACTTATTCACGATTTAATGACCTACGCAACAATTAAGCCTGCCATGCTGCAAATTGAGTCGCACCCTTATTTAACGCAAGAGCGAATAATAAGGCTTGCCAAACAGTACGATATTCCGGTTACGGCATTTTCACCGCTCGGTGCGCTTTCGTACCTTGAGCTTGAAATGGCCGATCAAACAGAGTCGGTACTTGAGCAAAGCGTAGTAAAAGCTGCGGCGCAAAACCATGGCAAAACACCAGCACAAGTTGTGCTGCGCTGGGGCGTGCAACGCGGCACTGCCATTATTCCTAAAACCTCTAAATTTGAACGCATGAAAGAAAATCTCGCGCTGTTCGACTTTGAATTAACAGAGCAAGAAATGGCGCAAATTTCTGCGCTTAATAGCAACCGCCGTTTTAACGACCCTGGGCACTTTTGTGAAGCTGCCTTTAACCGTTTTCACCCTATTTACGATTAGGATAATAAAATGTCAGCTACCGAACTTAACTATGCCCAAGTGCCTACTCAATTAACGTTTGATGACTCGGTTTTTCCGTGCATTGTGGTTAATAACAATAACGCCAGCACCGTTGAAGAAGCGGTAGCTTTTATTCGCGCTCACAAAAGCGAGTTGGCTAAAAAACTACGCAGCTCAGGCGCTGTATTGTTTAGAGACTTTCCTGTTAATAGCGCCGAAACGTTTGATACGTTTTCAGCGGGGTTTGATTACGACAACTTTACGTACCAAGAGTCGTTATCTAACGCGGTACGTATTAATTTTACCGAACGTGTATTTACCGCTAACGAAGCACCCAAAGATGTAGAAATTTACCTTCATCACGAAATGGCACAAACACCTATTTCGCCAAGTAAGCTGTTCTTTTTTTGTAAATCGGCAGCTGAGGAAGGCGGCGCGACACCGCTTTGTCGCTCAGATAAATTATTTAGCGCATTAAAGCAATTTGATAGCCAATTAGCCGATGACTTTGAGCAAAAAGGCTTAAAGTACACCACTTATATGCCCGCAGCCGACGATGCAACATCGGGCCAAGGCCGCAGCTGGAAAAGCACTCTAAGCGTTGAAACCAAAGACGAAGCACACAGGAAACTTACCGAGCTAGGTTACGAGTGGGAATGGCTAGAAGATGGTTCTTTAAAAGCAATTACTCCGGTTTTACCTGCGGTAGTTACACTTGAAAACGGCGTACAGGTTTTTTATAACCAACTTATTGCCGCTTACATGGGCTGGAAAGGCGTACGCGAAAACCCATCGGTTGCTATTACCTTTGGCGATGGCAGCGCTATTCCTAAGCAAGGGCTTGAAAAAATTGTTGAGCTATCAAAAGAATTTACCTTTGATTTAGCGTGGCAAGATGGCGATGTAGCCTTAGTTGATAACGAAATGGCTATGCATGGTCGCCGCCCATTTACTGGCGAGCGTAAACGCCAAGTACTTGTTGCCCTTACGGCAGCTAACGCCTAATGCAAAACTTAAGTGGTGCATTAAAAGTAAAAATTTCCCCGCTATGGCAAGGTGCCAGTATTGCTGCAATGACTGGCCTTGCCGCTTTATTTTTAAGTGAGCACTATGGCGCACCCGCTATGCTGTTTGCTTTATTATTAGGTATGGCGGTGTCGTTTTTATATCAAAGTGATAGCCCGTGCGCTAAAGGCATAGACTTTACTGGCACCACGGTTTTACGCGTAGGCATTGTTTTACTTGGCACACGTATAGCACTGGGCGATTTGGTTACACTGGGCTGGCAAACAGCCCTAATGCTAGCTGGCGCTATATTTACCACCATTATTTTGGGCGTAATACTTGCCCGTGTATTTGGTTTGCAAAAACGCTTTGGCGCACTCACCGGCGGCTCAGTCGCTATTTGTGGTGCATCAGCAGCACTAGCTATTTCATCTATTATGCCAAACAGCGAGCATAAAGAGCGCGATACGTTACTTACCGTAATTGGCGTAACGGCCATGTCGACCATTGCGATGATTTTATACCCTATTGTGGTTAACTACCTTGAATTTGATGCACATAACGCAGGCGTATTTTTAGGTGGCACTATACACGATGTAGCCCAAGTAGTCGGTGCGGGTTATTCGGTATCGCCCGAAACTGGCGATATAGCAACACTTACTAAACTAGTACGCGTGGCTATGCTGTTGCCAGTAGTACTTATTATGATGGTGGTTATTAATCGCTCAAATAAAGGTAACCATGGCGAGTTGCCAAAAGTACCAGGATTTTTAATTGGCTTTGTTATTTTAATGCTTATTAACAGCACCTTTAACCTACCAGCTATCGTGCTCGAAACCGCTAACGAGCTTTCTCGATTCTTTTTAATTGCCGCCATAGCCGCCATTGGTATGAAAACAAACTTAGGAAAACTCACCGAGGTAGGCTTAAAACCAATAATAATGATTATTGCTGAAACAATTTGGATAGCACTGTTAATACTTGGCTTTGTATTGTGTAGCTAAGCATTAAACCTTGAGCGTATTGAGTGGATTGCCTACAATAGCGCATCACTTTTTAATAAAGATTAAAACCATGACCGATTCAACAAAACCAGCATTACCTGATCAGCTTTCTATTAACCCACGTAGCAAGCATTACGTAGAAGAAGTGTTTGAACACGAAATTGGCGTAAGCTTAAATGGCAAAGAACGCTTTGACGTAGAAGAATACTGCATTAGCGAAGGTTGGATTAAAATTGCCGCACCTAAAGCGCTAGACCGTCGCGGTCAGCCATTACTTATGAAAGTAAAAGGTATGGTAGAGGTATTTTATAAGTAAGCTCAATCTTACTTAAATAAGCGACTCTCCTACGAGATGTCGCTTTTTTTATACCTATTGAAAAGCATTGAGCTTCTTTCATGTTAAAGGTGATGAAGTTTCATTATGATTTTATTAAAAACATGGTTGAATAGCGCCATATTGTACAGATACACAAAGGCTTGTTATGAATAAACTCACTATTTTAGATGGCGGTATGGGACGCGAACTTAAGCGTATTGGCGCGCCGTTTACACAGCCACTGTGGAGTGCACAAGCACTAATAGAAGCCCCGCATTTTGTAACGCAGGCTCACCAAGGTTTTATAGACGCAGGCGCTGAAATTATTACCGTTAATAGCTATGCTTGTGTGCCCTTTCATTTAGGTGAAGCGCTATACCAAGCTCAAGGTGCAGCCCTTGCACAGCAAGCTGCCGTTATAGCAAAAGAAGTAGCTCAAAACGCTAAACAAAATGTATTAGTAGCAGGCTCATTACCACCCGCATTTGGCTCTTACCGCCCAGAGCTATTTGAGAGCGAACGCGCTTTTACTATTTTAGATACGCTATATAAAGCGCAAGACGAGCACGTAGATTTATGGATTGGCGAAACCATATCGAGCATTGAAGAAGCACACGTTATGGCAAATGTACTTAAAGACTCAAACAAGCCATGTTATTACGCATTTACCTTAAATGATGTGGTAAGCGAGCAAGCTAAACTTCGCTCTGGTGAGCTGGTAAGTGACGCTGTAGCGGCTTTGCTTGAACAAAATGTTACTGGTATTTTCTTTAACTGCTCAATCCCTGAGGCTATAGAGCAAGCCTTTAGCGATACCAACGCAGTATTAGCTAAACAAAATAAAAGCGTTGTTTTAGGCGCGTTTGCTAATGGCTTTACACCCATCGCAAGCGATTACAAAGCCAACGAAGGCTCACAAGCGTATCGTGATATTTCACCTGCAGAATACCTAGATTTTGCAAAAACGTGGTACAGCCAAGGCGCAAGCATTATTGGCGGCTGCTGTGGCATAGGCCCTGAGTTTATTGAAGTATTAGTAAACTGGAAACAGGAACTTGAAAGCGCTTAAGGCTGTCAATAAAGCAGAAAACAGCTTATTAAAATAATGTCTCAGCATTAGTAATCTATTACCATGTAAAAAGTTGAGCCACTTAAGAGTAATAACTAGGTGGCTCAGCTGACTGCCTTTCGATAATTATAATAGTTGCCCAGCCTGCTCAACTATTTGTATGTAATTAGAAAAATCCTTTATCAACTTAGAATCTCGCTTCCCATTGGCCAGATAAAGGCCTGTCTCTATTTTCTCTTTCAAGCTTGTTACAGATACACCTCGTGCTTGAGGAACTGAATCAGGAGTATGAAGTTTAGTATTTGGGTCACAAAAAAGCTTCATTGATTCATTTATTTTATAATCAATTTTACCTTTGTAAGTAGTCGCTAAATCAAAGTTATCTTGTTGAAACTCAGAAAACTTACTACCACTTGATTGATTGAAGATATTCGATCCCCATTTATTTTTGAAATACGGATAAATTTCGGGGTGCCTTATTTTTAACACAATGATATAAAACAAAGGTAATGAAAATAAATAATCAGTCTTTACTTGCGTTAATTGAATTGCGTATAAAAGCTTAACGGCTTGTTCAATATCCCTTAAACCAGCCCGCATATGCTCAGCAACCTTACTGAGTATGCCAATATTTATTATATCTTCTGATTTATTACCTGCTTGGAAAACCGGAACAAAAACTGTTTCATTAGGTAAATACTTTGACCAAATAAAGTTACAATATTCTTCTTTGTCAGGACTTTTTAACGAGTACTCTTGATCAAAAAAACGATTTAAATAACGTTTAGATTCAAATTTTTCTCCGTATACAGCATTGATAGAGTGACTTAGCTGCTCTGATGCAGTAGCGACAATAAAGTAGACGCCTTCAACATTAAATAAATGCTTAATCGTTTCTAATAGTTGAATACTATAAGAAGGTTTACAACGATCTAATTCATCAATCAAAATAAATAAAGGAGCTTTAAATGAAGTTTCACCCTCTAACCCTTCCACTAATAGCCTTAAATTTTCCCTAAAATGGCCTATAGCATTTTTTGTTGTTTGATACTCTTTTATTGCTAATTCAGCTGCCTTTGTAGAGATTGAAGAAGCAACAGTAGTAATATCTTTTGACAAACCAGACTGTTCAGTCGTTTTGGCAGATACAGCCTCACTTTCTTGCTCCTTATCAAATAAAGCTTCGACGCCATCAAGAGACATACCAAAAAGCTGTTTAGTAAAAAAGCCACCAAGCAAAGGGAGCGCTGCATTTTTCATTGACCTTGCAATACCAGCTAATTTACCATCTGTAGCACTAAGTAAGCCTTGATTAGTTAACTCTTCGTTTATTTCTGCAATAAAACTGAGTAAAGCATTTTCAGAAAAATCATTTTTCCATGCATCAAAACACACAACCACATGCTGCTTCGTTTTTAGTTCTTCTGCAAGATTACGGAGAAAATAAGTCTTCCCAAATCCCCACTCTGCATTGACATTTAATACATAGTTTTTACTATGCTCTGCTTCAGGTACTGCGTACTTGCTCGTTAAAAACTGAACAAGCCATTGTCCTTCTTGTTTTCGATTCAACCTATCATCTAACCATAATTCATCCGACATATAATTTCCTTATTAACTATCTAAAACAACATATTGGTATGAACCGATATAAAAATAATACTTCATTATTCTACTCTCAACACCCAATCAAGCCCTTGTATCGCTGTAGTAGGAAAAGCAGTTGCATGGCTCGCCCCTTCAATAACAACGCTTTTTAGTTCAGTATTGTCACTGCTAAGTGCATTAATTTTTTGCGTTAATAGCTTTGCCCCTTCCACCATATTTTGTCCTTCACCAAAGCGTGGCGTTTCCTTTGCCCCCACCGATATATAAACCTTTGTAGGCAATTTAGGTTTATTTGCTTGTAGCGCTAAAATTGCATTGTTATTAAACCAAACTGATGGGCTGCCAATAATATAATTATTAAATAAGTCGGGCATCGTAAATAAAATAGTGGCGCCAAATAACCCGCCTAAAGAGTTACCTATATAGGTTTTATGTGTGCTACTTGCTCGGTAGTTACTTTGTATAAACGGCAGTACAGTATTTTTTAAAAACAGCGCGTGGTTTTGCGCATTACCGGTTTGTTTTTTCCAGCTTTGCGCCTTACTTGGAGTGTAGTCTCTAATTCGGCTATTAGACCCTTTAGAGCCTTTTTCGTAGCTAATGGCCACTATAATAGCCTGTTGCATTTTACCGGTATTCATAGGAAACCGCGTAGCTCCCGCCACAATAGGAAACGTATACGGTGCATCGGTTAAATAAATAACTGGATATATTTTTTCAGGGTGCTTTTTATATGACTTAGGTAGCTGAATAAAAACAGGATATACCCGTTTAGTAGCAGGCTCAGTGAGTTCAATAACACTACTTCTAGGGACTTGGTACGGGGTATTTGCGCTTAATTTAAAACACATAAAAGCGCAAAGTAACAGCAAGTTTTTTAAAGCAGTATTCATTATATTCATTAGGGCGTGTTGATCCTTGATGGTTGAATTTGCAGCAGTATGTTTGGTTTTTAGGCAAGGCAGAGCCTATGAAGTGTGGTTACTCCCCATAAATAGGCGATAACGCAGCATAAATGCCAAACATGCGCTGCCCTTCGGGTTCTGCCTAGGGGCGATAAACTCTTTGTTGCCTACATGGATGTAGGTAAGGGGCGTGAGCAGGACGCGGAAGCTTTACTCGGTTTTTACTTAGCCCACTAGGTTGCAAACCTCGCGCCGCGATTTAATCGCCCCTAGATTGAACAAATTTCAATCCGCAAAGATCAGCACGCCCTAACCTAAGCCAAGCGTAATAAACCAATATTGGATGGTTACTTTAACTCACTTTTAGCTTTAGGTTATTAAAAAATTTAAACACTAGGCTTTGAAAGGCAGTGCTACATGTTAGCTATTTGTAGCACTGATAACACTAAGCTACCTGATCAGATTCAGTGCTTGAACATGGGCACTTTTCGTCATTATGTTTAATACATTGCTGGTAATTAAACCAATGAGCCACAGCAATAAAAGCTGAGCCTATTAAGGTTAGCGCTTTTTCGGCAACCTCATGCCCTAGCAATACCGCACATATCATAAAAGACAGCCCAATAACGCCGCAGGCCATATAACGTAAACGCTTATGCTTTTTACAGCCTAGGCTCAATGCTAATAAACTGGTGGGTAATACTGCTGCAAGAATCCATAAATGAAATTGTTCACTATCTATTTGCAGTACAGCAAAGCTTGGCAATAGCGCTAAAATAACCGGGGTTGCAAAACAATGCACTGTACACATTAACGATAACCCAATCGCCATACGATCCATAACACTTTGACTCGACTTCATTATTTCCTCTACTAAATTAGTGCCTCTACTCAAAAGCGTTACTTTTAAGAAGACATTTTAGTAACAACAGTTAATTGCTATTGATACATTATAACATTTCTCGCATAATTGATATAATATAACATCTAACAAGGTAGTCAAATGAAACCCAGATCACAATTAGCTGTTCTCATCGCAGCTTTATTGCCAGCAAGTGTACTGGCATCCACAATTGAAGGCGTTGTTTTAAACAATCAAGGTAAAATAGTTACCAACGCAACCATAGAGGTTGAAGGTTCAGACCTTCAAGTCACCACCGACGAAAACGGTAAATTTGTTATTGCAGAGCTAAACAATGGCTTAAAAGAGCTTCATGTTGTGACGCCAGGTTATGCGCATCTTCATCGCGATATAACAATAACGAATGATGAAAACCAATCAGTTACGTTTAATTTAAAGCGCTCGCCTATTGAAGTTATTGATATTGAAGCAACCCCTATTCATATGTCGGCAATGGAATCTGCCTCACCTGTTAGCGTTTTATCTGGCGAACAACTAAGACGACAACAAGCTGCAACACTTGGCGACAGCCTTGAAAAACTCCCAGGCGTTAATACTAACTTTCACGGTAAAGTAGCCAGTACACCAATTATTCGTGGTTTAAGCGGCCCGCGTGTACTCATAACTCAAAATGGCCTTGATGTAAGTGATGTGTCGCGCGTTGGCCCCGACCATTCTGTTGCATCAGAAGCGTCTACCGCACAACAAATTGAAGTATTACGCGGCCCAGCAACACTGTTTTATGGTAGCGGAGCGATTGGTGGTGTAGTTAATGTGGTAGATAGCCGCGTACCAACCGACAGCACAACACGCGGCGAGTGGAACGTAGAACATAACTCAGTAGATAACCAAAAAGTAGCCTCGTTTAATGCCACCACAGGCACAGACTCGGTGGCTTTTTACGCCGATGCATTTTGGCGTGAGGCCGACGACTACGAGGTGCCTGTAGCTGCCGATATAGATAGCGATGATGAAGAGCATCGCGGCGATTACACTGTTGAAAACAGTAATGAAGAGTCTGACGGTTTTACTGTTGGCGCTAGCTACTTAATGGATAACGGCTTTATTGGCTTAGCAGTAGAGCAATTTAATCGTCAATACGGTATTCCGGGCCATACGCACGGCGATGAAGAAGAGGAAGAAGAAAGCGTATTTGCTGATTTAGAGCAAACAAAAGTGCAATTATTAGGTGAGTACAACCTAGATAATAAATGGCTAAACAAAGTAAACCTACGCGTTGGCCACACCGACTACGAACACGCTGAAATTGAAGGTGGCGCTGTAGGCACCACATTTAAAAACGAAACAAACGAATTACGCATAGACCTACTGCATAACCAATTTAACGAGTGGAATGGCGGCATTAGCTTTCATTACAAACAAAGCGATGTTGAAGCACAAGGTGAAGAGGCCTTTACTCCTCCATCAGAAACCGAAAGCTTTGCTGTAGCGCTAATGGAAGAAAGACACTTTGGTGATTTTTTAGTGCAAGTAGGTGGGCGTATAGAGCGTGTAACCATTGAAGCGGGCGACGTATTACTGCCAAATATTGACGCTCATGCACACGATGAAGCAGAAGAAGTCGACGAGCATGATCACGACCACGAAGAAAGCGCAGAAACCACTCGTGTATTTGACGTAGAGCACGAATTTACGCCAATCAGTTTATCTGCAGGCGTAGTGTGGGATTTTACACCTAACTATAATTTAGGACTTTCTGTATCGCGCTCTGAACGTGCGCCTTCTGCCTCTGAATTGTTATCGTTTGGGCCACACATTGGTACTGGCACTTACGAAGTAGGTGCACTATTTGATTTAGATGAAGACGGCCATTTAGGTTTATCTAGTCAAACAATTGACCTAGAAACTGCCGATAATATCGATTTAACACTACGTAAAACCCAAGGCGATGTTGGCTTTATTTTAAATGCCTTTTATAACCAAGTAGATAATTACTATTACCAAATAGACACCGGTTTATTCGCTGAAAGTGGCCACGACCATGGCGATGAAGAAGGCGCCGACGAACACGACCATTCATCAGAACTGCCGGTTTATTTATTTAAAACAGACGACGTAATTTTACACGGGTTTGAAGCGCAAATTGCGTGGCAATTAACCGATGAATTTAAAGTAGATTTATTCTCAGATTACGTTCGTACACGCCTTAAAGACGGCGGCGATTTACCCCGTACTCCACCACTTCGTTTTGGTAGCGAACTAAGCTATCAAACAGATAAATTAAGTGCGCATATTCACGTTACTCGCTATCAAAAGCAAGACCGCACAGCCCCACAAGAAACAGCAACAGACGGCTACACATTGGTTGATGCAAGCATCTCTTACGACCTTTCAGTATTAAACCAGGATATGTCTGTGTACCTACGAGGCACCAACTTAACAGATACAGAAGCACGCGTGCACAGCTCGTTTGTAAAAAATATAGCACCACGTCCAGGGCGTAGCTTTGCGCTAGGCATTCGCGGTTATTTTTAAGCATTAAAAAATTATAATTAAAGGAAATAAACATGAAAAAACTATATCAATTAAAGCTTATTGCACTGGCTATTAGCACTACATTTATTACAGCCTGTGGCGATGCCCAGACCAATATTGTAGAAAAAGACCCTATTGTTGTAGAGGACGAGCACGATCATGACGATGATGATCACGACCATGATGATGGCTACACAATTGATTCATTAGGCAGATTAGCTGTACTGGCAGGCGATAGCAACGAAGCCAGCTTTTATGACCTAGATGACAACGCTTTACTTGAAACATTTACCCTGACGAACGATTCAAACACGCTATCGTCATCACCTGATTTTCGTTATGCCGTTATTGCAAGCCGCGCACAAGATTACTTAGGCTTTATTGATGGTGGTTTATGGCGTGAAGATCATGGCGAGCATTTACACGACTACGAGCAAAGCCCAGCGGCTAGCAGTTATGAGCTAACAAGTGGCAGCCGACCTACTCACCTTGTAAAACATGACGGCCAATTAGCTGTTTTTTTTGATGGTGATGCAGACTCAGGCACGGTTGCCTCTGTTGAAGTATTAACAGATAACGACATAACCAGCGCAACAGCAACACTTCCGGGTATTAGTTACGATATTAATATGCACGGCGTAGCAGAGCCTCGCGGTGAGCATTTATTATCAACACTTCGCCGTGATGACAGCGAAAGCACATCGGTTGCTAAAGTACTGCCAGACCAAGTAGGTGTTTATCATTTTCATGATGGTGAATATGAGCTAGAACAAACCTTAGAAGTTACGTGCCCTGATTTACACGGCGCGGCACAAAACCACGACTACGTGGCATTTGGCTGTAGTGATGGTGTGTTATTAGCCCACCAGCACGATGATGAATACGAAGCTGAAAAAATAGCGAACATTGCAGCCGTTGGCGATTTACGCATTGGTAGTATTTATGGCCACGAAGATAGCGAGACCTTTATTGGCGTAGCATCTGGCCATGGTGGCGGCGAAGCCGTAATTGTAACTATTAACCCCGCAACAGCACAAATGGAAGAACTAGAATGGCAACTAGCCGATGGCGCAAGTGCTGTGTCGTACTCTTTTTCTGCCCATGGCGAGCACTTTTTAATATTAGACAGCTTAGGTTTTTTAAATGTATTTAGCGCACACGACCATGATGGCGAAATGCATTGGGAGCTTGAAGGCCAAGTTGATATTACCGAGCAAGATGTATCAACCATGCCAGAGGGCATGAGCTTTAGCATGACAGTGGCGCAAAATGGTCAGTTTGCTTATGTAGCGGACCCTATTGCTCAGCACGTTGTGCAAGTACACCTTGAAGACTTAGAAATTGAAAGTGAGGTTGAGCTTACTTTTGCTCCTAGTGCAATTACTTGGCTTGGTATTGCGCAAGAGGAAGAAGAAGACGATCACGACCACTAATTTCACTCTTTAAAAAGAGTACTCCCTTGAAGGTTGGCGTTTTAATGCCAACCTTTTTTTATTCACATTTTGTAACAGACCTTTTATCGCAAGTGCATCGCTATTTATAACCTTATTGTTATGATGTAACAGCTATTAATATAGGATGTAATCCCATGAAAAAATTAACAACATTGGCGCTTGCCTTGGCTGCAGTTATTGCACCGAGCGTATCGGCCTATGAAACTAAAGACACTCGCTTACTACGCTTTCCTGATATTCATAACCAAAACGTGACCTTTGTTTACAGTGGCGATATTTATATTGCTAATACACAAACCGGCGAAAGCAAACGTTTAACCGACCACATTGGTTTTGAAACATTTCCTAAGTTTTCTCCTGATGGTAAGCGCATTGCATTTTCAGCCGAATATAACGGCAGCCGCCAAATTTATGTGATCAACAGCGATGGCTCAGGCCTTAAGCAGCTTACATACTACAACGATGTTGGCCCAATGCCGCCGCGTGGTGGCTTTGATTACCGCGTTTTAGATTGGACCGCCGATGGTAAAAATGTGGTGTTTAGAGCAAACCGCACACCATGGGGCAAACGTATGGGTCGCCCTTATATGGTCCCTGCCGACGGTGGCCTTGAGCAGCCTTTAGCTATTCCAGAAACTGGCGGCGGTATGCTCTCCCCAGATGGTAGCAAGTATGTTTATACGCCCATTGACCGTGAGTTTCGTACCTGGAAACGCACCCGTGGAGGTCGCGCGCAAGACGTATGGATTTACGATTTAGAAAATAACACTTCAGAGCAACTTACTACTAACCGCGCAACCGACCAGCAACCTACCTGGGTTGGCGACAATATTTATTTTGTATCTGATCGTGATTACACACTAAACCTTTACCAATATCGCAAAGGCAGTGAGCCTAAAAAGCTCACCAACTTTAAAAACTTTGACGTACTTTGGCCCTCAGCAGGCCCTAATGCAGTTGTGTATGAAAACGGCGGTTACTTATATCGCTTTGACGCAAAAACACAAAAAAGCACTAAGCTGAGCATTAACATTGCCGGTGTGCGCCAATACGCTATGCCGTATAGCAAAAATGTGAGCGACTTTATTGATTCTATGTCGATTTCTCACGATGGCAAACGTGCTGTATTTACAGCCCGTGGCGAGCTATTTAGTGTACCTGTTAAACAAGGCCCTACGCGTAACTTATCGTACACAGATAAGAGCCGTGAAATAGACGCAAGCTGGTCGCCAAATGGGCGTTACATTGCTTACATGAGCGATGAAAGCGGCGAGTACGAAATTTACTTAAAAGATCGCAGTAAAAACAATGCCATTAAGCAACTTACTAGCAATGGTACCATTTGGCGCTTTACGCCTATTTGGTCACCCGATAGCGCTAAGCTATTGTTTGCAGATAAAAACAACACACTTTGGTGGTTAGATGCAAAATCGGGCAAGCAACACAAAATTGATACTGGCATTTACGACGAAGACGGCATTACTCAGTATACGTGGTCGCCTAATAGCCAAGACATTGTGTATGTTAAAAATAACGAAAACCGTTATGCCTCACTGTGGCACTACAACCTTAAAAAAGAAAAGGTGACGCGCCTAACAGACGAAATGAGTAACGAGCAAAACCCAACCTTTTCGCCAGATGGCCAATACCTTTACTTTAGCTCTGAGCGCGACTTTAACCTTGCGTTTAGCAGTTACGAGTTTGACTACATGTTTAACCGCGCCACCCGTATTTATGCGGCCGCAGTAAACGACAGTGTTAAACCGCTTATTGCCTTACAAAGTGATGAAACCACGATTGTAAAAGACGATGACGACGAAAAAGAAGACGACAAAAAAGTTAAAAACGCACTGCAAAGCAGCGACTTTATGCAGCGTGTTACCGCTCTTAACGCGCCAGCGGGCGATTACCGTGGCTTAACCGCAGTAAAAGACGGCATACTGACGCTTGCTAATGGCGCATTACAACTTATAGGTAGCGAGCACGACAGTGAGCTAGAAACAATCGCTAAAGGTGTTAGCAATTACACTATATCGAGCAACAGCGAACACCTACTTGTACACACAAGTGGCGGTTACAGCTTAATAGAGCCTAAACCAAAGCAAGACCTAGACGCCAACAAGCTAGATTTAAGCAAAGTGACGCTTAAAATCAACCCGCAAGCTGAGTGGCAACAAATGTACGTAGAAGGCTGGCGCACATTGCGTGACTGGTTCTACGACGAAAACCACCACGGTCAAGATTGGGATGCTATTTTAGCTAAATACCAACCTATGGCTGATGCTATTAGCCACCGTAGCGACCTTGATTACGTACTTAGCGAAATTGCTGGCGAAATTAACTCCGGCCATATTTACGTGCAATCGGGTGATATGCCAAAAGCCGAACGTAAAAACCACGGTTTATTAGGCGCTAAGCTTGCAAGCGATCCATCGGGTTACGTAAAAATAGAGCAAATTTTCAAAGGTGAAAACTGGCATGACGATTTCCGCTCACCGCTAGGCACTACAGGCGTAAAAGCACATAACGGCGATTATATTATTGCGGTAAATGGCCGCTCGGTTAAAGACGTTGCTAACTTTTACGAACTCCTTGAAAATACCCAAGGCGAGCAAGTAGAGCTGGTGCTAAACAGTAAACCGCGTAGCAAAGGCGCGTGGCAAGTAACTGTAAAACCGGTAGCCAGTGAGCAAGGCCTACGCTATTTAGATTGGGTTAACTCGCGTGCAGCCTACGTTAATAAGCTATCAAACGGGCGTATTGGCTACGTACACCTGCCAAATACAGCGTATGAAGGTAACCGCGCCATGTTTAAAAATTACATGCCGCAAACAACCAAAGACGCCATGATTATTGATGACCGTTACAATGGCGGTGGCTATATTCCTGAGCATATGATCACCTGGCTTGCACGTAAACCACTTAACTATTGGAAACGCCGAGGCACCGAGCCGACTAAAACGCCACAGTTTGCACACGACGGTCCTAAAGCAATGCTAATAAACGGCTATTCAAGCTCAGGCGGTGACGCAATTCCTTACTACTTCCGCCAAGCGGGTTTAGGTAAGCTAATTGGTACGCGTACATGGGGTGGCTTAATTGGTATTTCTGGCAACCCTGGCCTTGTAGATGGCGGGCAAGTAATTGCTGCTACATTCCGTATTTTAGATACCCAAGGTAACTGGATTATAGAAAATGAAGGCGTGGCTCCAGATATTAAAGTAATTGATCGCCCAGAGCTTATTTATAAAGGCCAAGATCCATCAATAGAACGTGCTGTACAAGAGTTATTAAAGGAGCTTAAAGAAAACCCTAAGCAACCTTTAGTAGTGCCACCAGCACCGTCTAAGTTTTAATTTGCTGTATAGCAATATTAGCTAATGAAAAAACCCTGCAAATTTGCAGGGTTTTTTAATAATTCGGGTTTAATGACTTATACCGTACTAAAGCTTATTTTTTTCTCCAACCACTCCATACATCATCTATATCATTGGCTTTATTTTTTTTCTTTTTCTTACCTGTGCCTTCAGGTTTTGCCATTGGCTTATCGTTTTTAAGTGCTTGTGCTGCATCAAGGTTTGCTTGGTTTACCGCAAAACCGGTTACTTCTTCACGCTCTAAACGAAGTTTGTTTTTTTTCTCGATTATTTTAAAGTGATGTAAATCTTCATAATCAATTAACGATAACGCTAGGCCAACTTCGCCTGCACGGCCGCTTCGGCCAATACGGTGCATGTAATCAGCGGGGCTACGCGGTAAGTTAAAGTTAATAACAACAGGCAGTTTAGCAATATCTAAACCACGGGCTGCAATGTCGGTAGCGATAAGTACTTCGATTTCGCCCGCTTTAAATTTTTCAATTACCCGAGTACGTTCACTTTGGCCTTTATCACCATGAAATACCTGTGCGTTAATACCTCGCTTTTCAAGCTTACCCGCTAGGTGTTCACAATCTTTTTTAGCGTTTACAAAAATCAGCGCTTGGCGCCATTGATGCGTTTTAATTAAATGCGCTAAAACCGTAGTTTTTTCGCCTTTATTAACGCTAAATACGCGCTGTACAAGCGTGCTTTCGTCTTTACTTTGAACTTGTATTTCAACTGGGTTGGTTAACAGCTCTTGCGTTAATTGTGTGACTTGCTCTGGGAAGGTTGCTGAAAACAACATAGTTTGTTTTTTAGCAGGCATAAGCGCTAATAACTCAGCAAGCTCTTCGGTAAAGCCAAGGCTTAACATGCGGTCGGCTTCATCAAGCACAAGTGTAGTTACTTTATCGAGCTTAATAGCATTGCTTGAGATTAAATCGAGCAAACGCCCTGGCGTTGCCACGATAATATCGGCGCCGCCGCGTAGAGCCTGCATTTGTGTATTAACCGACACACCACCAAATACCGCCACCGTTTTAATGGCGCCATTAAAGTTAGCAGAATACGATTTAACGCTATCGGCCACCTGCGTAGCAAGCTCGCGCGTAGGTACCAAAATAAGCCCAGTGACAAAATTACCTTTGCTCGCTGCTTTTTTAGCGCCTTGTTCAACAAACATTTTTTGTAGCATAGGCAAAGCAAACGTCGCTGTTTTACCAGAGCCAGTATTTGCCCCTGCAATTAAATCGCTACCAGCTAGTACACTTGGAATCGCCTTAGCTTGAATTGGCGTAGGCTGGCTATATTCCAAATCGGTTAAACGAGCTTGTAGCTCTGGAATAAGGCCAAGATCGTTAAAGGTACTAGGGCTTGTTGCTGAGGTCATATTTATTACGGGCTTATTGCTAAAAAATTAGCCTGCAATTTTAGCGTATTTAGCGCTTATTAAGTAGGAATTAGTGATTTAAATGTCAGCGGCGCATTTTAGGTTAAAAACTACGGAAAGTTTTCTAACAATAATATGCACAGCATAATCCTTCGCTTATTTTATAATTTTAAATTAAAAGCTTAGCTTCTACGGGAGAAAAATGATGCAGGATTCAGTATTAAACTAAAACTACCTAGTGAAAGCTAGGAAGTCCACACCCCAGTCATTATATATACTCTAAAAAGTAGTCAATTAGCGGTTATTCATATTATCACTATCATTTAAAAAACCATGTAACTGTTTAAGCTTGAGTAACAACTCATCGAAAGTGATTATTTGTACATTTTTAGAATTGCGACGATATATTTCAAATGATTTTTGCTCGTCTTCATCATTTGGCATGGTACCAATAATCAGAATGCAATGAACTGCATAAGATTCTATATCGTAAATTCTATTGTTGCTTTTTATCGATGCGATGTTTTGTTGTAGCTGATAGCATTGGTCTAAAACTTGGGTTACAGAGCCTGTCAGCTCGGTTGATGCACAATACACTGCACCTCGGTAAGCTGTTTTATTAAGTAATACTGATGAGGGCTTTTTAATCTCTATAAGCGCGAGGTTATTGGTAACGCCATTCTTAATTAAATAATCGGTAATCTTTTCGCCATCACCAGACAAGCGTTTACCGCCAACACTGGCTTGATCTGATATTTTTATCGCTGGGTAACCAAAGGCAAGGCTCAATATAAATGGGTTTTCATTAAATAAGTGCTGCCATGTATCTTCCTTGGTTTTTTTAGTCAGTAACTCCTCATAAGAAAAAATTAGCCGCTCTAAAGAAACAAGTTCAATATCATTTTTTAACTTTGTTAACGTTACAGGATCAGTTTGTTTAACCGTCGATTTGTCTTCCACGACTAAACTCATTGCAGCCTGTTTATCGGTATCGTTTATCTTAATCCGAAGCATTTTACTAATTGCATCATTATCCGTGGGTAGTATTCTTTGTTCATTTCCCAATCGATAGGCTAACAGGTTATATATTGTCGCCGTTTTAGTTGCTTGAGCGGCTTGTCTCGCTCTTCGTGTGATACGGTCACAATTACGGCGCATTTCATCAAAATCACTCGCATTTAAATTAAATAGGTCGCGATTAAGGTCCCAACCTGTTTTTTCTTGTCCAATCAATATTTGATTAAAATCTGTTTGCTCTTCTATCGCCGAAATAATAAAGCGGTAATCTTTTATTAAACCTAATCCGTAGCGTAGGTCTTTAATAAATCCACTTGGTAAGAGCTGTAAGCAATTAACAACCTCCTCTTTAGTATAGGGCGCTGAATAATAGCCAAAATCAACGTCCAGTATGATTGATTCAATCTGATCGTATTTTTGCTTTAAATAATTAGGATGTGTAGGTAAGGTAATAATAGGGGTTATGGATATAATTCCATCTTGACCGCTAAAAGTTGCGATACTTTTTCGATGTTGGCTAGGTTTTTCTGTACCTTTACCGGCTATTTCTAATTCAGCTTGAGTTGGTAGAAAAAACACTTCTGTACAGTTTGGAAAAACTTCTTCGAGTTCAATGTTTAGTTTTTCTGGGCTGAAATTTTCGGGTAAAAACCTAGCCATAGTATTTCCTTATAGCTTACCTTTAAAGTCTGAGTTCTACGATTATTTTGGCGCGGGAACAAGAAAGTCTTTCATTAATAGGCTTGAGTTATTCTGGTAAATTCAGAATAACTCAAGCCTAAATAGTATGAAACTATTTTGTAAGATATGAATCTTTATTATCCAAAGTGATACTTTCTTGTCAATTTACACAGCCAATCATAACCTTTTGATTTTACTCAACCGTAACTGATTTAGCTAAATTACGTGGTTGGTCAACGTCGGTACCTTTAATTACCGCTACATAGTACGACAGTAACTGTAATGGCAGCGTGTAAACAATTGGCGCAATAATGTCGTCAGTGTGGTTTACGTTGATTACACGCATTGTGTCGTCTGACTCAAAGTGTGAATCTTTATCTGCGAATACGTAAATAATGCCGCCACGTGCGCGTACTT
>Ga0207907_100063_pt1 | contig 92821 bp, 79 predicted proteins | sample LinPmetageLP52_FD_184062 | JGI IMG/M metagenome (GOLD analysis project Ga0207907, IMG submission 184062) | Marine viral communities from the Subarctic Pacific Ocean - LP-52 (SPAdes) | ecosystem: Environmental > Aquatic > Marine > Oceanic | place: Pacific Ocean | collected 2011-08-26
TACATCCATGTAGGCAACAAAGAGTTTATCGCCCCTAGGCAGAACCCGAAGGGCAGCGCATGTTTGGCATTTATGCTGCGTTATCGCCTATTTATGGGGAGTAACCACACTTCATAGGCTCTGCCTTGCCTAAAAACCAAACATACTGCTGTAAATTCAACCATCAAAGAACAACACGCCCTGGGGTAGGAGTGCGAAATATAAATAGAAGCAAAGCTTTTATCTATATTTTGAAAATGGCTTTGGTCTACTCAATCAAGTGATACTAAAACCGCACGCTGTTGTTTTTTTGTGCGACAAACGGTTTGTTTTATAGGACGAAGTGTAAAAAAGGTGAGGAAATGTACCGAGTAAGTTTAAAAAATAACTTTTGTTATAATTGTATCGTTTTTTTTTGAGTTTTTTTCAGTGCGAATTCAGTTTTGGTTAAATGTTACAATTATGTTGTTGTTTGTCAGTGTAATGCGAATAAATACCCCCTCAAAAGGCTTTAATTGATATATCAAAAAAAATTGTCGTTGCAATAATGTTAACAGTTGTGTGCTAATACTTTAGTGCAACCTTTATCTTCTCTATTTATTTACTGATATCAGCAAACATCAAGTTGACAGCATCAATTGCATTTAGCATTATTGGTAGGTTGATATCTATTAAAAGATATCAGGGTTGTTCTCCTCGGAGGATAATTAAATTATAAAAGTAACATTACTTAATTGGTTGGGAACTATGTCTGTTAAAATCAGAAAGAGTCTTGTAGCAACTGCGTTGGTTGGCGCTTTTGCATTTGCAAGCAGCAATGTGATTGCAGATCCTTTGAATGACGTGCAAAAAGCAGGTCAACAAATTCAAAAGGCTGCTGTTAAGTCTCAAACTAAAATTGACAATGTATATGGTCAAACTCAGGAGCTAATCGCTGAGTACCGTAGCGTTGTTGATGAGACTGAACTTATGAAAGTATACAACGATCACGTAGCACGTTTGGTCGCTGACCAAAACGCTTCTATCGAATCGTTTGACCGTCAAATCGCTACAATTGACAACACAAAGCAAAACGTTGTGCCTTTGATGTATCGCATGATCGATACGCTTGAGCAATTCATCAAAGCGGACGTTCCATTTAATCTTGAAACGCGTCTTGGACGTGTTGAGAAACTTCGCGACATCATGGCTTCTGCGTCTGTAACGACGTCAGAGAAATTCCGCCAAGTTCTAGAAGCGTACACAGTAGAAACTGCTTACAGTTCAGCTGTAACAGCTTCACAAGGTACTTTAGAAGTTGATGGCAAGAACATTAACGTTGATATCGGTCGTTTAGGTCGTATTTCATACGTAGCACAGTCTTTTGACTTAAAACACGCTTGGGTGTGGGATAACAACACTAAAGAGTGGAAGAAGTTAGGTGATGAATACCTAAAATCAGTTAAAGAAGTGATCCGTATGGCGCGTAAGCAAGCGACACTAGAACTTGTTAAACTACCAATTTTTGGCGCGGAGTAATTAAATAATGAAGAAACTATTTAAAGGTTTTGCTGTTGCAGCAGTACTATCTGTTTCTGCAGGTACCGCGCTTAATGCACACGCAAATACTGGTGCTTTAGATAAAATTCTTGAGCAAGTTAAGCAAGAGCGTATCTCTGAAGGTAAAATCAATAAGCAACGTGAGCAAGAGTTCCTTTCAGAACGTGCTGACAAGCAAGCATTACTTAACAAAGCGAAAAGCCAACTAGCTGCAGAAAAAGCACGTGGTGATAGCTTAGCTAAGCAATATGCACAAAACGAAAATACTTTAGCTGAAAAAGAGCAAGCTCTTCAAAACGCTCAAGGTACACTTGGTGAAATGTTTGGTGTTGTACGTCGTGCAGCTCAAGACGCTATCGGTTCTATCGAAGCTTCACTAGTAAGTGCTGAAAAGCCAGGTCGTGCTGAAGTATTACGTTCATTAGCAGCTGCTAAAGAACTTCCAACAGTTCGTGAACTTGAAGAACTTTGGATTTCACTTCAAACAGAAATGACTGAGTCAGCGAAAGTTTCTACTTTTGAAACTGAAGTTGCTGGTCTTGACGGTAATGCTTCAATGAAGCAAGTAACTCGTATCGGTAACTTTAACTTAGTTACAGACGAAGGTTACTTAATCTACTCGCCAGAGACTAAGTCTATTCAGCCTTTAGGTAAACAACCTGATAGCTACATTTTAGACGGTATCTCTGCTCTTGAAGGTACTTCTGCAGATAACTATGCTGGCGTATACGTTGACCCGACTCGTGGTGCAATCTTACGTATCAACACGCAGAAGAAAACGCTTATGGAATACTACGAGCAAGGTGCTGAAGTTGGTTACATCATCACAGTACTATTAGCTGTAGGTCTATTAATCTTCTTAGTACGTTTTGTTGATTTAGCGCTTACTACTTCTAAGATCAAGTCTCAGCTTAAGAACTTGTCTACACCGAATACAAACAACCCACTGGGTCGTATTCTTAAAGTGTACCATGACAACAAGACTCAAGATGTTGAAAACCTTGAACTTAAACTTGATGAAGCTATTTTACGTGAAACTCCACGTGTTGAAGCTGGTATCAACATCATCAAGATTCTTGCTGCAATCGCACCATTACTAGGCCTACTAGGTACTGTAATCGGTATGATCTTAACGTTCCAAACAATCACATTGTTCGGTACGGGCGATCCGAAGATCATGGCAGGTAACATCTCTCTAGCTCTTGTAACTACAGCGCTAGGTCTTATCGCAGCACTACCACTTATCCTACTTCACTCAATTGTTGCAGGTCGTAGTAAGTCGGTATTACATATCCTTGATGAGCAAAGCGCTGGTATCATCGCTACTCACGCGGAGAAGGAGAAAGCCTAATGCTAGTCCTGATGGAGATATGGGAATCTATCAGGGATTTTGTTGGCACAGGCGGTCAGGTTTTATACGTGGTCGCGATAGCACTCTTTCTTATGTGGGTTTTAATGATTGAGCGCTATTGGTTCCTACTTGCTGAATTTCCTCGTTTGACGAAGGACATTGTAGCCAAGTGGGATGCCCGCCAAGACACTACGTCTTGGTACGCACACAGAATCCGTGAAGCATGGATTTCTGAAGCGTCTGAAAAATTAGATCAGCGTATGTTGTTGATTAAGACATTAGTAGCTATTTGTCCTTTAATAGGCTTACTTGGTACTGTAACGGGTATGATCGCGGTTTTCGAAACCATGGCAACTCAAGGTACTGGTAATGCACGTTTAATGGCATCAGGTATTTCAATGGCAACAATCCCAACAATGGCTGGAATGGTTGCGGCACTATCTGGAGTTTTCTTTAGCTCACGCCTTGAGGCAAGAGCGAGAATGGTGAAAGCCAAACTTGTAGATAGCATGCCTCATCACTAGAGAGAGAATTAAATATGGCACGTAAACAACGTTTTCGTGAAGAAGAAGAAGCAGCGGTAGATATGACGCCGATGCTTGACATCGTATTTATCATGCTTATTTTCTTTATCGTAACTACATCGTTCGTTAAAGAGGCTGGTATCGAGGTCAATAAACCTAAAGCGGCTCAAGCTACGAAGCAAAAAAATGCTAACATTTTTATTGCTATACGTAGTGATGGTGCTATCTGGATTGATAAACAGCAGGTTGACGTTGAACGTGTTTCAGCAAAAATCGAAAGTTTATTAGCAGAACAACCTACTGATGTTGTAATTTTGCAAGCTGATAAAGAAGCAAAACACGGCACAGTGGTTAAAGTTATGGACCAGATCAAAGCGACGGGTGATAACCTAAGAATTTCAATAGCTGGAGATCAGTAATGATTCGTTTTCTGTTTTCACTGATTGCAGGTGGGGCAGTTACTTTCGGCTTGTTCTACTTCATGGCTTACCTCATCTCTGGTGGGGCTGACCGTAATACGGAACAAAAAGAGCAGATCATAGTCGAAATAATGACGAATCCGCCTGAATCTAAGGTGCAGGAGAGGAAGCGTGTACCGCCTCCACCTCCGCCACCGCCAAAGCAGCCGCCTAAACCGCAGCCGCCACAGCCGGAAAATAATAATCCTAACCCTGGTGCTATGTCATTTAACATGGGTAGCATTGATGTAGGTAGTTCAGCTGGTGGACTAAGTGGTCCAGGTGCATTTGGACGAGATGGTGATGCGACACCTATCGTTCGTATTGAACCAAAATATCCAACGCAAGCAGCGCGTGATGGTAAAGAAGGTTGGGTTCAACTTTCATTCACAATTGATGAGTTAGGTGGTGTGACCGACGTTGAAGTAATCGACGCTGACCCTAAACGTATCTTTGACCGTGAAGCTAAACGTGCACTGCGTAAGTGGAAATACCGTCCTAAGATCATTGACGGGAAACCACAAAAACAACCAGGTTTACAAGTTCAACTAGACTTTAAACTTAACCAAGGCAACTAAGGAGGCGAGTAATGAGAAATTTTTCTAAAGTAACTGCTCTTGCAATTCTTATGTCTGTGTCAGGTGCTACATTAAGTGCATCTGTTTTAGCGGCGCCAGATTACGCAAAGATTGAAGAGCGTAAGAAAGCAAAAACTAAAATCATGGGCGAGCGTACTGGTAAAAAAGTAATTAAAGCATTTGATTTGTACAACGAAGAAAAAGTTGATGAAGCTATTGCTTTGCTTAGAGAGATTGAACCTTCGAATGACTTTGATAAAGCGACCGTAAATCGTTACTTAGGTAGCATGTACGCTCAAAAAGAAAAGTATGCCGATGCGATCAAATACGCTAAGCAAGCAGTTGCGCCTGATGTTTTAAACTTTGCTGACCAAGAACAGACACTAAAGCTGTTAGGTGATTTATACGCCGGTACTGAGAAGTACCAAGAAGCCAAAAAAGCTTATGTAGCTTGGATGGACTTTACAGGTGAAGAAGATCCAACAGTTTATACACGTATCGCTCAAGCTAACTATCAGCTAGAGCAATACCGTGACGTTTTTGAACCAGCTGATAAAGCAATTAAACTTCAAAAAGAGCCTAATAAAGGCCCTTACCAATTAAAACTAGGTGCATACTTTGAGTTAAAAGATTATGCAAACATGGTTAAGATTGGCGAAGAGATTGTTCGTGTGTGGCCAGATGATAAAAAGGCTTGGGTTAGCTTAGGTAAATATTACCTACAAACCGAAGACTATTCTAAAGGTCTAGCAACTATGGAAGTTGCATACAAGAACGGTTACTTTGAAAATGAAGTTGAATATAAAGTTTTATCAAACTTTTACTCTCTAAACGAGATTCCTTTTAAAGCAGCTATAACGTTAGAAAAGGCCGTTAAAGGAGATAAAGTAAAACGTACTAAGCAGAATGTTAGCGCGATTGCGAGTAACTACCATCGCTCTAAGAATCTAGAAAAAGCTGCTAAGTATTACGAAGAAGCTGCTAAATTTGATGAAGATGCTGAGCTTTACCGCAAAGCAGGTTCATTACTTTTACAATCTGAAAAATTCAGTGCTGCTGTTGTTCGTTTGAACAAAGCGTTAGAACTTGGTTCTGACAAAAAAGGTACTATTTATTCAGACTTAGCTGAAGCGTATTACTACCAAGGTAAGTATAAGCAAGCATATGCTGCTATTACTAAAGCTATGGACGACCCACGCACTCGTAAGTTTGCTAAAGGTTGGTCTACTTATATTAAAGATAAAGCCGCTCGCAACGGTGTTAAAATTTAACTTTAATTAGCTTAAGCAACTTATTAAAAAGCCCCTCAGGGGCTTTTTTTATTGGAAAAACTATGTATAAAACGCTCTCATTTTTATCACTTATGTGTCTGTTTTTAGCTGCATGCTCAAAGCAACCTCAACCATTTACATCATTTGAAGACGCGCAGACGGCTTTAAAATCTCTAAATACCGCACTTGTACAAACAAAAAAAATAAAAATAGATACGTTAACTGACGAGCAACTCGTTTTCTCTGATGCGTATTTGGCTAAGCGTCATGCTATTTATCAAAGCTTAATGGATATGCAGCTTGAATCGAATCAAATTGCTCAAGTGAACTATTTAGTTATTGCTGAGCGATTTCCTGAGCGTTACTTTAATTGGCCAGCTCAGATAAACGTACTTGAAAACATGCTTGCTTTTGATGGTACAAAACACAAACCAGACAACATTATTAAATGGCTAAAATTGACTCAAGATCAATTAGATAGTGCTAAACAAAGTAATTTAAAGCTAAATAAAGTTGAGCTGTCTTTATTAAATTCGTATGTTGATGAAACACTTAAAAATAATAAAGTTCAAGGTGCTCTGCAAAGCCACTTAAGGGCATTTAGCGTGTATTTAAGTAATTACAAGGTTCGCGGGAGTGTAGGACTTCGCGGTCTTGCTAATGGTAGCGAGTGGTATCAAAGTAAGCTTAATTATTTTAGTGGCGCTGTTCACTCTCCACTTGAATGGGCTTCATTACTTAATAAAAAAATAAATATGTTAAAAGTTACAGAGTCTATATCTAATGTAGATGTCCCTAAAACACATGAATATTCTTTTATAGTTCAAGTTGTTAAAAGTAGTAAACAAATCCCAGGTTTAGGTTGGCAAAGCCATTACCTCGATTTACCATCAATGGCAGCTAACATGAATGCTTCTGCTTCTAATAGTGCTTTAATGCTAGTGATGATGGAAACTGATGTTGGTATTCATTATCACGCATGGACACTACCTCAGGCTAAGGTAAACTTAATTAAAAGATTAAAAATAAGCCCAGAGTTTGCGCAGTATCTAGTGGAAGATATTATTTTATATCCAGGGCAGTCATTTAGTTTTGCATCAACAACGTTATGATTATTACCAATGCTAACGTGATAAGTACGCTTATTTAGCGCACTTATCACAGCGCTGCGCTGCTGGATCCTTTTCAAGTAAGGTTGCGGGTATTTCTTTTTCGCAATCGCAGCAATATCCATACTGGCCTATATCAATTTGGCTTATTGCAGCCTCAAGTTGAGTCATTCTATTTATTAAAGGGGTGTATTCAGGTCCGAGTTTTTGCGCAACATGGTCAAGCCAATCATTTCTTCCAATGGTCAATAATTCACACTTTAATTGCTGGTAACAAGAGTGGGGGGATTCAGACAGCATTGCCATTATAGCTGATTGGACTTTAGTTATCTCATCATCGAGTTTTTGCTGATGGTTCATATCAGTATAACCTTTAAAATTGGCTTATCGTTATACTGATATTATCTAGGGTTTAAACTTAACCGTTATGATTTGAATCAAGTTGCGGTGCTTTGGCATATTTTTTTAATACACCTGCAACATCTTCTTTACTTTTCAAGCGTCTAATTTCATCAAATAGCTCAATTGCTTGAGGATACTGGCGTTTTAAGTAGCCAAGCCATTGTTTAGTTCGTGATGCAAAATACTTTTCGTCTTTTGCTGGGTCTTGATGAATAGCAGAATGAATTAGATGATAAATTATATGTTCCCACTCTAAAGCATTATATTGTTCATTGTTAACATGAGCTTTGATTTTTTTTGCTAAGTCAGGGTGAGAAAGAGCACCTCGGCCAAGCATTAAATCAGTGCACCCGCTGCGTTTTTGGCACAATAAAGCATCCTCAACCTGCCAAATTTCACCATTCGCAACCACTGCAATATTCTTGTTTTTTATAATAGGAGGGATCTTTTCCCAGTATGCAGGAGGATTGTAACCATCTCGTTTGGTGCGAGCATGTATAGCAACGCTATTTGCACCAGCACTTACTACTGCATCAACTATTTCCTGGCTATTAGAATCATCATCAAACCCTAGACGAATTTTTGCGCTTACCTCATGGTCATTATCTACAGCATCTCTTACGGCTTTAATAATGGTATACATGTGTTCAGGATCTTTTAGTAATACTGCGCCACCACGGCTTTTATTAACCGTTTTTGCAGGGCAACCAAAGTTAAGGTCAACGCCATGAGAGCCGAGCGAGATTGCTCTTATTGCATTTTCAGCAAGAGGGTTTGCTTCTTGTCCAAGTAATTGTACACGTACTGGCGTTCCTGCGCGGGTATAACCATTATTGTGAAGCTCAGGACAAAATCTATGGAATACTTTATCGGGTAAGCATGCTTCTACAACTCTCACAAATTCAGTTACACATAAGTCGAATCCACCTATATCGGTAAGTAACTGGCGCATTTTGAAATCAACAACACCTTCCATAGGCGCTAAAACAAGCTTCATAAAATATTTAATGTTTTGCTAAAAATTGGACGCATAGTTTAACCGTAAATCTTAAATTGATAAATCTGTATTTGTCGTCCATATTTATTTCAATAAAGTGAATAGTAAAAAAAATGAAAATAAATGAAAGATTTTATTATCAGTCAGGTCTACTTAATTATACCAACTACATACAAATGTAAAAATTGCGTGAGTAGTTTTAGAATACAACCCTTGATAAAAGAGAGTCATAATATGAATACAGTTAAAAAAAATACAATCGCGTTAACTTTAGGTGCAGTAGTTGTTGGCTCTGCAAGTTTTGTATCTACAGATGTACAAGCTAACCCATTTGAGTTTCAAGAGCTAGTTACAGGTTACCAATTGGATGCTGCAGAAGGTAAATGTGGCGAAGGCAAATGTGGGGGCGACGCAAAAGATAAAAAAGAAGGTAAGTGCGGCGAAGGCAAATGCGGCGGTGACGCAAAAGATAAAAAAGAAGGTAAGTGCGGCGAAGGTAAATGTGGCGGTGACGCAAAAGCTAAGAAAGAAGGTAAGTGCGGCGAAGGCAAATGTGGCGGCGACGCAAAAGCTAAGAAAGAAGGTAAGTGCGGCGAAGGCAAATGTGGTGGCGATACTAAAGCAAAAAAAGAAGGTAAATGTGGCGAAGGCAAGTGTGGTGGCCAATAATCATTTTAATGTAATTGCTTAAGTTATTCAGCTGCAATTATACTAAAAGGGCCATTGGGCCCTTTTTGCTTTAAGGAGACAATAATGAAAACAACTCAAAACGCCGGGTTTGGTATGGTAGGGCTCGGCCTTCGTCGTGAGATGCTTGATGAGCTACTTGAGCATGTACCCAAGCAAGTAGATTTTATGGAAGTGGCACCTGAGAACTGGTTAAAACTAGGTGGGCGTTTTAAAAAGCAATTTAAAACATTAACTGATGTTACTAACTTTGTTTGTCATGGATTATCGCTTTCAATTGGTTCACCTGAGCCATTAGATATTGAATTTGTGAAGTCACTTAAAACTTTTTTTGATGAGCACAATATTAAAATATTTAGTGAGCATTTAAGTTATTGCTCCGGCACTGGCCATATGTACGATTTAATGCCAATTCCGTTTACTCAAGATGCAATCGCACATGTTGTTCCTCGCATTAAGCAAGTACAGGATATTTTAGAGCGCCAAATAGCGATAGAGAATGTTTCTTACTATGGTGCGCCTGGCCAAGAGTTATCTGAGCTTGAATTCACCAATACTATTTTAGAGCAAGCTGATTGTAAGCTATTGCTAGATGTTAATAATATTTACGTTAACTCAATTAATCATGGATACAATGCTGAAGAGTTTTTAAATGGGCTGCCTTCAAAGCGTATCGCTTATGGCCATGTTGCAGGGCATTATAATGAAGCCGAAGATTTGATTGTAGATACCCACGGTGCAGATGTTATAGACCCTGTGTGGGAATTGCTAGATAAAGCTTATGCAAAGCACGGTGTTTTTCCTACACTGCTTGAGCGAGATTTTAATATTCCAACGATGAATGTATTAACTAAAGAGCTAGACATTATTCATGAGCTGCAAAGTAAGTATTTAAATTCGTCTTTAACTAAGCAAAGTGCTTAATATTTGTTTAAAAGAGTATGCAATTATGAGTTTTATTGAAGTACAAAACGAATTTATGGCACATATTCGCCAGCCTCAACAAAATAAAAAGCCCAGCGACATAGAAGACAGGCGAATGGCTATTTATCGTGACTTATTTTTTAATAATGTAGATGGATTTATTTCATCAGGTTTTCCGGTATTGAAAACCTTATATAGCGAAAAACAATGGAAAAAGCTCGTTAGGCAATTTTTTAGTAACCATGATTGCCATTCACCATACTTTTTAGATATAGCAGGCGAATTCATTAATTACTTATCAAGTGATTATAAAATACAAAAAAATGATCCTCCCTTTATGTTAGAGCTTGCTCATTACGAATGGATAGAGCTTGATGTATCTATTGCTATGGATAATCCGCAAGAGCAAAAGCTCAATGCAACTGATATTACACATGCTCCGCTATACTTATCGGTTACAGCGCGTAATTTAAGTTACCAATATCCGGTTCAAACTATCAGTGTAGACTTTCAACCTAAGCACCCAGCCGAGCAACCAAGTTATTTTGTTGTTTATAGAGATGCACAAGACGATGTGCAATTTTTGGCAACCAATGCAATGACGGCTTTATTACTTTCAATTATTGAAAATAGTAATGGCATTACCTTTGACGAAATTTGTGAACAGGTATTAAGCCATGCTCCACAGTTTAGCCCAGAACAAATAAACCAAGGCGCACTTGCTACGCTTAATGCAATGGCGGAGCGCAGAGTAATAGTGACAAAAAATCAAGATTAAGCCCTTTATAGATGTTTTTACATCGTCTATCATGGCAACCTAATTTATCGTGCTTAATAAAAGGTTGTACCCATGTCAGATGATAAAGATTTTAAAGATCCGTTTAATGCTACTTACTTTATTGCTTTTTTAGCGGTATTTGCAGGTATTGGTTGTTTAAATGCGATTTTAGGCTGGATCACTAGCTTAACTTAAAATGTATTTGCATCGAGAGGCTGTTGTTAGCATCAGCCTTGACCATTTTAATTTTAATCCTCGTAAATCTTCCCGCTCTTTCTTTTTTATAATTATTGCAAACTCGCAATTTAAGGTCAGTTAAGGTTATAATCACCTGCTTTGTAATATAAACCATTGAGCAGTTAAAATTATGACTCAAGTAACACCAGCAATTATCAAACACAGCATAACTACAATTGCTGATTATCCAAAAGCGGGCATTATGTTTCGCGATGTAACCACATTAATGGCAAACCCTGACGCGTTTAAAGCAACAATTGATGCTTTTATAAACGAGTATAAAGATCAAGGTTTTACTAAAATCATTGGTACAGAATCACGTGGCTTTATTTTTGGCGCACCTTTATCTTATGCTTTAGGTATTCCATTTATTCCTGTGCGTAAGCCGGGTAAATTACCACGAGAAGTTATTCGCCAAGATTACTTATTAGAATACGGTGAAGACACACTTGAGCTTCATGTTGATGCAATAGTACCAGGCGACAAAGTGTTGTTAGTTGATGATTTACTTGCAACAGGCGGTACAATTGAAGCCACGGCTAAGCTTGTAAATAAACTTGGCGGGGAAGCAACTGATGCAGCATTTGTAGTTTCACTTCCAGAGCTTGGCGGCGAACAACGCATCGAAAAAATGGGTATTAAAATCCTAAAATTGGTTGAATTTGAAGGCGAGTAATCGATGAGTTATCAGGTTCTAGCGAGAAAATGGCGTCCACAAACCTTTCATGAATTGGTTGGGCAGTCTCATGTTAAACAAGCGCTGGTTAATGCGCTTACACAAAATAGACTGCATCACGCGTATTTATTCACTGGAACCCGAGGTGTGGGTAAAACCACCATTGCGCGTATCTTTGCTAAAAGCTTAAATTGTGATGAAGGCATTTCTGCATCTCCTTGTGGAAAGTGTAGTAGCTGTACAGATATAGAAGCAGGTCGTTATATAGACTTACTTGAAATAGATGCAGCCTCTCGTACTAAAGTAGAAGATACCCGCGAAATACTTGATAACGTGCAATATGCGCCAACGCGCGGGCGTTATAAAGTATACCTAATAGATGAAGTTCACATGCTCTCAAAGCATAGCTTTAATGCCCTTTTAAAAACGTTAGAAGAGCCACCAGAGCATGTGAAATTTTTATTAGCGACAACCGATCCTCAAAAATTACCTGTCACTATTTTATCTCGTTGCTTACAGTTTAACTTAAATGCATTATCGCAAAGTGAAATTAAAACTCAGTTAGAGCATGTATTAACTCATGAGCAACTAAGTTTTGACAATGATGCGCTTAGCATTATTGCAAAAGCGGCTGATGGCAGTATGCGCGATGCGCTTAGTTTAACTGACCAAGCGATAGCGCAAACAAATGGTGATATAAATAATCAAGCAGTACAAACTATGCTTGGTTTAATGGATACGCATTATAGCCAAAGTTTACTTGCCGCATTATTAGCGCAAGATGGCCCAGCGCTTATGAATGAAATAGCGCAAGTTGCTAGTCGTAACCCAAATTATGTAGCATTACTTGATGATTTAATTGCACTTACGCATTTAGTTCAATTAAGTCAGCTTGTTCCTGAAGCTGCAGCACTTGATGAAAAGAACGTTGATTATATTGCACATGTTGCTGAGCATACGAGTGCACAACAGATTCAAGTGTATTATCAACTCCTGTTAAATGGTAAAAAAGATTTACAGTGGGCACCAGAGCCTCGCCTAGGCTTTGAAATGATAATGCTAAGGCTATTAGCATTTGAGCCAACGCAAACCGAGCATAAACAGGCTGCGCCCTTAGCAGCTCAAGAGCCTGTTGAAAATAAACCAGGTAGAGCGAATGCACTGCGAGATATATTAAATAAAAATAAAACATCGCAAAAAACAACAGGTAACCAAAGTAGTCCTTCAACTAACAGCACACAAGCTTTAGATAATACTTCACAGCTAAACACTCAAAAACAAGAGTCAATGGTTCAAGTACCACCTGTACAAGAGCCGTCAGTTGCCAATGAAGTTTCGAATACGCAGCCCGCTACAATTGAGGCCAAGCCGCCAGTTCAACAACCTGAACATGTTAATGAGCAGCCAAAAAGTACTGTAATTTCAGATGAACAAGCTCAGCGTCAAAGTGAAGATGAAGCTTATATGCAACATAGCGATGCTGAGCAAACACTCGCTTCGCAATTTGACGATATAATGAACAGTGCCGTAGAGCAGGGATTTAACCCTGCGCAAAGCACTAATTCAGAGTCACCCTCTGAGCCGGCATCAAGTGAAAGTGCGGTTAGCCAAAATACGAGTACACCAATTGCAGAGCAAGACGCTCAGGCGCAATCGGCTATTGCCCGTATTTTACGTGACAGAAATATATCGGGCGCAGGTAGACTTTCAGGTGCAAATACTCGCACTGCTGAAAATAACGCATCAGAGCCGTTAACCAAGCCAAGTGCAAAAGAACCTAGCCAGCATCCTAGAATGCCAAAAGTAGCAACGAGTCAAAATGCACAGCCAGCGAGTAATGAAAGCGCACCAAACCTTGATGCAATTGACGATGCACCACCATGGGCAACCAATAGTGCAGGTGAGAGTGAAAAAAAGCATGAGCTCCCAGTAACAGGGGGCCAAACAGAGTCACTTAATCAAGCAAATACAAAACCAGCACGTAAGATTGACTTTAAAGAAAAACATCAAACAATTACTGAAAACTTAGCGCCAGAGTTACTTGAACAAATTAATCCTCAAAAGGTGGTAGAAGCCGCCCCTGAAGAGCCAAGTATTCCGGTGCCCGATGATTTTCAAAGCCCGATCAGCGAAATTAGGTTTGCACATCAGCAAGATGAATGGGCTTATTTAATTAAGCGTATGGGCTTAGGGGGGCGTATGCGCCAGTTTGCGTTGCACTCCATTTTTACTAAGCAAGGTAACAATTTGCATATTGATGTTGATGAATCACAAAAACATTTAGATACACCTGTGCTTCGCCAAAAATTAGATGCAGCACTATCAAGCATTTATGAGCATAATGTATCGCTTAGCATTAATTTTGCAAAAGGGGTGATAGATTCACCTTACTTAATTCAACAAAAAATAGATGTAGGTCGTCATCAACAAGCAATCGATGTGATCACAACGGATGACAATATAGTGCAGTTTCAGCAGGTATTTAGCGCGGAAATTGACGAAAATAGCATTCAGGCATTGTAATTAAATACAATCGCCCTTATCTTCATGACAATTAAAGTTTAAAAGAAAGAGAGAAAATTATGTTTAAAGGTGGAATGGGTAACATGATGAAGCAAGCGCAGCAAATGCAAGAGCGCATGCAAAAAGCCCAAGACGAAATCGCAACACTAGAAGTTGTAGGTGAAGCGGGCGCAGGCCTAGTTAAAGTAACTATGCTTGGTAACCATAATGTACGTCGTGTTGAGCTTGATGAAAGTTTAATGGAAGACGACAAAGACATGATTGAAGATTTATTAGCAGCAGCATGTAATGACGCTGTACGACGCGTGGCTGATGAAACACAAGAGCGCATGGGCAAAGTAACTGGCGGTATGCAATTACCACCAGGTATGAAAATGCCGTTTTAAGCAAATATGCAACTTTCAGATAGTTTAACTCAGCTTATTGAAGCATTGCGCTGTCAGCCAGGCATAGGCCCAAAGTCAGCGCAGCGTATTGCCTTTCATTTGCTTGAACGCGACCGCAAAGGTGGCACTCAACTTGGTAATGCGCTCACTAAAGCAATGACTGCGGTAGGACATTGTCAATCGTGCCGTACGTTTACAGAACAAGCACAATGTGACATTTGCTTAAGTACTAAACGCCAAGACAGTGGGATTTTGTGTGTTGTTGAATCACCAACAGATGTACTGGCAATTGAGCAAACAGGGCAATATCAAGGTTTATACTTTGTTTTAATGGGACATTTATCACCTATTGATGGTATTGGTCCTAAAGAAATTGGCCTTGATGTACTAGAGCAAAAGCTTTCTCATGGTGGTATAAACGAAGTTATTTTAGCGACTAACCCTACGGTTGAAGGCGAAACAACAGCGCATTATATTGCTCAGCTTTGCCATAAATATAAAGTAGGCGCATCAAGAATTGCTCATGGTATACCTGTCGGTGGTGAGCTCGATTTGGTCGATGGTACCACACTTATGCACGCCTTTAGCGGCCGTCGTGCGGTAATGCAAGACTAAAGCAGCTATTTGAAACTTACTTTAAAAGCCTACATTGTAAAATATGTAGGCTTTTTTGTTTTTAAAGCAAAACATAAGGTAAGATTAGCGCTTTATATGATTAAGCATTAGCGAGTGACTAAGGGAAAAAATGCAAAATAATAAAAAACATCCAAGTGCATTACTAAACAGTAAGCGTTTTCTACCGCTTTTTGTTACGCAGTTTTTATCAGCCATAAACGATAACGTATACAAGCAGTCGGTGCTTATTTTATTGGTTTTTCAAGCGGCAACACTTGCAGACGGTGCATTATATTCGAATATTGCTGCAGGCTTGTTTATTTTACCATTTTTTTTATTTTCTGGTATGGCAGGGCAACTTGCCGAAAAAACAGAAAAATCAAAGCTTATTAGGCTTGTAAAGCTATGCGAAATACCAATTATGGTCATTGGCGCTGCATCAATTTTAACGCAGCAAGTATGGCTAATGCTTGCAACAATATTTTTTATGGGATTGCAAAGCACCTTTTTTGGCCCATTAAAATATTCAATATTACCTCAACATGTTGCTCCAAACGAGCTCACTAAAGCAAATGGTTTAGTGGAGTCGGGTACGTTTGTGGCAATTTTATTAGGGACTATATTTGGTACTTATTTTATTACTCAAACAGTGGGTCCTGTTGTAATAAGTATTGCAGTATTGGTACTGGCTACACTTGGGTATTTTAGTAGCCGCTTTATACCGGTAAGTGAAGCGAATGAGCCTAACTTGCACTTTACGTACAATATTTTTTCGTCAACTAAAAATGTATTTAAAGCGCTTAATGCACAAACAGAATCTGTGGGTAAATCTGTTTTAGGGATCAGTTGGTTTTGGCTTATAGGCGCTATTATTTTAACCGCACTACCAAATTACGTTAAACATGTGATGGGCGGCGATGAATTAGTAGTAACCAGTGCGTTGGTGGTCTTTTCTTTAAGTATTGCAATTGGTTCTCTGCTGTGTGAAAAGCTTTCACGCTCTCGTATTGAGCTTGGTATTGTGCCATTTGGGGCTATTTTAATAACGCTTTTTTTGTATTTATTAAGCCAAGAACCAGCAATTGAGACGTACATTACTCCAAGTGAAAACTTATTAACCCTTAAGCAAGTTTTAAATACTGGCGATATGATCTGGCATTTTATTTGGATGGCTGGAATTGGTATTGCTTCAGGTTTTTATACAGTGCCGCTGTATGCGTTAATTCAGCAGCGTACTGAGGAGTCGAGCCGATCACGCGTCATTGCCGCTAATAATGTTCTTAATGCATTGTTTATGGTTGGCAGTGCTATCTTAAGTATTATTACGCTGTCTGTTCTTAAGTGGCATATTTCATCACTACTTTTATTACTCGCAGGTCTTAACTTATTTATTTCAATATATATTTATACTAAAGTGCCTGAGTTTTTCTTACGCTTTGTTATTTATATATTAGCGATATGTATGTATCGCGTACGTACAAAAGGTGAGGTTAATATTCCATCTGAAGGGGCTGCGGTGATTGTTTCAAACCACGTTAGCTTTGTAGATTGGATGTTTATTTTAGCTGCTTCACCAAGGCCTATACGCTTTATGGTATTTGCGCCTATTTATTATTCTCCTGCTTTACATTGGCTATTTAAAATGGCCAAAGCAATTCCAATAAATAGCGAAAAAACAAACCCAGAAGCGTTTAAAAAAGCGTTTGATGATGTAGCCAGTGCACTTGAACGCGGCGAGCTTGTGGGCATTTTTCCAGAAGGGAAATTAACTAGCGACGGTTCAATTGATATGTTTAGGCGTGGCATTGAGCGTATTATTGAACGCTCACCCGTGCCTGTTATTCCTGTGCACTTAGGTGGATTATGGGGCAGTGTGTTTAGCCGTAAAGCTAAGTGGCAATTACCTCGATTAAAGTACTCTTTAGTATCGGTTACAGCAGGTGAGCCAATAGCAGCAGATAAAGTGACTGCCGATAATTTACGCGAGCAAGTATTGGCTTTAAAAACGCTGCATTCTAAAGATATTGATTAATGGTTGAACCTTTGAGTGCGCCTCATACAATTGTTGATAATTTTATAGCGCCCAAGTGCCATGAAGCTATTAAAATACTTTATCAAGATGATGCTATTTTGATTATTAATAAACCCAGTGGATTATTAAGTTTATCTGGGAAGAATCCACTTAACTGGGACTCAGTACACTACCGGTTAGTAAATGGTCAAAAAGGATTAACAGCGGCCTTTCCTGAGGCTCTATTACCGCATCGGCTAGATTTTGGCACATCAGGTATTATGATTGTTGGGTTAAATGCCTCTGCGTCTAAGCATTTAAATAAACAGTTTCAAAGTCGAGCAATACAAAAGCGTTATTTAGCGATGCTAGAAGGAAGTATGACTACCTTGCAAGGTGAAATAAATTTGCCTATAGCAAAAGACAAAGAGCGGTTTCCTTTAGTCAAAATATGCAAAACCACAGGTAAAGAAGCAATTAGTAAATACACAGTGCTCAAAAGGTTATTAAAGCCTGAACGTACATTTGTGCAATTTACACCTATTACAGGACGTACGCATCAACTACGTATTCATAGTGATGCAATAGGACACCCAATTTTAGGGTGTGATTTATATAAAAGTAAGCGCAGTGAACAAATGGCTGAACGTTTATTGCTACATGCCAGTGACGTATTTTTTGATCACCCAATAACAGGGCTTCCTTTTCATGCAAAGTGTCCGTGCCCGTTTTAATCTTTTTTAAACTTTTCCCTTGAAGTTGATTCACCTCACCCCATATTAAGTGCATAACGCAGACACTTTGCAAATTGGAGATACATAAATGACTGCAGCACAAAAAGAAACATTAGGCTTTCAAACAGAAGTAAAACAATTATTAAACTTAATGATTCATTCTCTTTATTCAAATAAAGAAATATTTTTACGTGAACTTGTTTCAAATGCATCTGATGCAGCAGACAAGCTACGCTTTTTAGCGCTTTCTAATGGCGACCTTTACCAAGGTGATGCTGACTTACGTGTACGTATTAGCGCAGACAAAGAGGCCAACACAGTTACTATTTCAGATAACGGTATTGGTATGACCCGTGATGAAGTAATTAGCTCTTTGGGCACAATTGCAAAATCAGGTACTGCTGAGTTTTTTAAAAACTTAACAGGCGATCAAAGTAAAGATTCACAGTTAATTGGTCAATTTGGTGTTGGTTTTTACTCAGCATTTATTGTAGCCGATCTAGTTACTGTACGTACGCGTAAAGCCGGCGAAACAACAGCTTATGAGTGGGAATCTAAAGGTGAAGGCGAGTACACACTTCAAGAAATTGAAAAAGAAGGCCGTGGTACAGAGATTATTTTACACCTTCGCGATGAAGAAAAAGAATTTGCTGATGACTACCGTCTACGTAGCATTGTTACTAAATACTCAGACCATATTTCTACGCCTGTACAAATGTACAAACCAGAAGTGCCTGAATCAGAAGGCGAAGACGGTGAGAAAATCCCAGCGGTTCCAGGTGAGTGGGAAAGCATTAACCGCGCTACAGCATTATGGACGCGTGATAAGTCAGAGCTTTCTGATGAAGAATACAAAGAGTTTTATAAACATGTAAGCCATGATTGGGAAGATCCACTTAGCTGGGCACATAACAAGGTCGAAGGTAAAACTGAATACACGAGCCTTTTATATATTCCTAAAAAAGCGCCATTTGATTTATGGAATCGTGACCGTCAAAGCGGCTTAAAACTATATGTACAGCGCGTATTTGTAATGGATGATGCTGAGCAGTTTATGCCAAGCTACTTACGTTTTGTAAAAGGTTTATTAGATTCAAACGATTTACCACTAAACGTATCTCGCGAAATTTTACAAGACAACAAAGTAACACAAGCTATTCGTAAAGGGTGTACATCGCGCATTATCAAAATGCTTGAGCGTATGGCTAAAAACAAAGCTGATGACTACCAAGTGTTTTGGAATGAATTTGGCCAAGTAATGAAAGAAGGTCCAGCGGAAGACGCAGCAAATAAAGAAGCTATTTGTAAGTTATTACGCTTTTCTTCAACTCATACTGATTCAGAAACGCAAGATGTATCGCTTGAGCAATACGTTGAGCGCATGAATGAAGGCCAAGACAAGATTTATTATGTAGTGGCTGACACTTTCACTTCGGCTAAGAACTCTCCACATTTAGAGATTTTCCGTAAGAAAGGCATCGAAGTATTACTACTAAGTGACCGAGTTGATGAGTGGATGATGAGCCACCTGACTGAATTTGCTGATAAGCAGCTTCAATCAATTACGCGTGGTGATTTAGACTTAGGTAAGCTTGACGACGAAGAAACTAAAAAAGCACAAGAAGAGTCTGAAAAAGAAATGGCAGGCCTTGTTGAGCGCATTAAAACATCGCTAGGTGATGATGTAAAAGACGTGCGCTTTACGCACCGTTTAACTGATTCTCCAGCGTGTGTTGTAAGTGATGACAATGATATGAGCTCACAAATGCAAAAGTTAATGGAGTCTGTAGGCCAAGCAGCCCCAGAAGCTAAACCTGTGTTTGAGCTAAACCCTGAGCACCAACTTGTTAAGCACTTAAATGATGAGCAAGATGAGGATAAGTTTGCACAGTGGTCACATGTATTATTAGACCAAGCATTGCTTGCTGAGCGCGGTACATTAAAAGATCCAACAGGATTTGTTACACGCCTAAATAAACTTATGTTAGAACTTAGCAAGTAATTGCTGATTGGCTAAGTAAATAAAAGTACAAAGTTTGTACACATTTAAAAAGGAAGCGTTTGCTTCCTTTTTTTATGCGCTGCAAAGTAGGCAATTAGTATAAGTTACTTGAGTATCAGCGGCGCTTGTGGAAGAATTCAGGCTTTAAAAATAAACTTCCATACTAGGGGACAATGATATGCGCATTATTCTTTTGGGCGCGCCGGGTGCTGGTAAAGGTACTCAAGCTCAGTTTTTAATGGACAAGTACGGTATTCCACAAATTTCTACTGGCGATATGCTTCGCGCAGCTATTAAAGAAGGCACACCACTGGGTCTTGAAGCAAAAAAAGTAATGGATGCAGGTCAGTTAATTTCTGACGATATCATTATCGGTTTAGTTAAAGAGCGTATTGCTAAAGCTGATTGTGAAAAAGGTTTTTTACTTGATGGTTTCCCACGCACTATTCCACAAGCAGATGCAATGAAAGAAAATGGCGTAGTGGTTGATCACGTTATTGAATTTGATGTGGCTGATGAAGTAATTGTAGAACGTATGGGCGGACGTCGTGTACACCCAGGCTCAGGTCGTGTTTACCATGTAGTTTACAACCCACCAAAGGTTGAAGGTAAAGACAACGAAACAGGCGAAGACTTAATTGTTCGCGCAGACGATACTGAAGAAACAGTACGTAAACGTTTAGGCATTTATCATGAGCAAACTATGCCATTAGTTGATTACTACCAAGCTGAAGCTGCTGCAGGTAACACGCAGTACCACAAACTTGACGGTACACAAGCCGTTGAAGTTGTGAGCGCACAGTTAGGTGAGCTTTTAGGTTAATTTAAAGCGCACTAAAAAACCGCCAAATGGCGGTTTTTTGTTTTTACTAATCCGCAATAATACTTAATTAAGCTAATTGGTAAAAATTAAAGTGTTTTAAGCTTTTCAATCACACTATCGTATTCTGGCTCTGTAGATAGGCTGCTTACTAGCTGTTTATAAATAACAGTATGACTCTTATCTAAAACAAGTACTGAGCGCGTTAACAGACCCATATCTTTAATAATTAAACCATATTTTTGACCAAAGTCACGCCATACCGAGTCAGACAGCGCAGTAACTTTGTCTATATTTTCAGCTTTACAAAATCGTTTTTGAGCAAAAGGTAAATCTGCACTAATTGTAAGCATTGCTACACCCGGAAATTGCGCGGCGACTTTTTCGTTAAAATGTTTAGTTTGTAAACTACAAATACCGGTATCAAGACTTGGCACTACACTTATTAGTACGGCTTGGCCTTTATAATCCTCAAGCGTTACAGGAATAAAGCTGCCATCAACCACTTTAAAGTTCGGTGCGCTATCACCCACAGCGACCCCGTTACCTAATAAAGTGACAGGCTTACCTTGTGCCGACACTTTTCCTGCATCAAGCGTGTTTTCTGGGTAATCGGCAGCAATAGCAACAGAGCAAAATGCACTCAATGCAAACGCAACGGAACGAAACATAGGGTATTTCCTTTTAAATTAACGCAATAGGTGTCAGTGTATTATACTGCGTAATAGTAACCAAGTGATTATGTAGCTCTTTAGCGGCTTGCTTTGAGATTTAAACTTTGTTTAATCTTGTAAGTTAAGCACGTACTTATGGACTCGGAATTAATTCTGTAATATAAAAATTGTAACCAAGACAATCTTTGATTAACATGAAGTTACAAAATATATCTTTAATAAAAAAAACAATAGCCTTTATAAATCATTTTGATGCTCATAACGGGTTTAAAACAGAGAGATAGTATGTCAACAACGGTATTAATATGTGATGACTCAAAATTAGCGAGACGCCAATTAGCTCGTTCATTACCTGAAGATTGGGATATTAAGGTTGAATTTGCACTGGATGGCGTTGATTGCATAAAGCAAATCAAACTAATCCAACCAGAAATACTGTTTTTGGATTTGAATATGCCTGAAATGGATGGGTACGAAGTTCTCATCGCGATGAAAGAGCAAGGTTTAAACATTCTTACTGTTGTTGTCTCCGGAGATATACAGCCAAGCGCGCATCAACGCGTTCTTGAGCTTGGTGCAATCGACTTCATACAAAAACCTTGCTCTGCTGAAAAACTCGCACATATTATTGAACACCACGGAATTAAAGATAAGGCAATGCGTGAGCGACTATCTCATTCATTAGGTGAGCAAGTTGACCCTGATGTACGAGATATATATCAAGAGCTGACCAACGTTGCTATGGGCCAAGCTGGTGACTTATTAGCTCGTCTACTAAATGTATTTGTAGAGTTGCCAATTCCAAATGTGAACATTTTAGAAGTTAATGAGCTTGATATGGCGCTTCAGTCTATTGATAACAATGCTGCTACCTCGGGTGTGTGCCAAGGCTTTATTGGTGGTGGAGTGTCTGGTGAAGCATTATTACTACTAAATGACTCTAGCTTTAAAGAAATTGCCTCACTGATGAATTACGACGGCGAGCTAAACGATAAGGTTGAGCTTGAGCTCCTTATGGATATTAGTAATATTTTGATAGGTGCAATTTTAACAGGCCTTTCAAAGCAGCTTGATATGTCATTTAGCCAAGGGCACCCAATAGTACTTGGGCAGCACAGAGATGTGTCTGATTTAGTAAAATCAAACAAATCACGTTGGCAACGCACGCTAGCGATAGAAATAAGTTACGGTATTGAAAACCATGATATAAATTGCGACCTCATGCTGTTATTTACTGAAGATTCACTTAAAACTTTGAAATTCAAAGTTGCTTACCTATTAGAAGATTAAGTTATGGCCGCTGATTTAGAAATGAATGAGATCCATTGGTTAATGGATATGTTTAATACTGTAGATGTAGGCCTTGTGGTACTCGATAGGGATTATAAGGTATGTGTATGGAATGGTTTTATGGAAAATCATTCTGGGCTACTTCCTAGTGCCGTTAAAGATAAAGACTTATTTGATTTATTTCCGGCAATAGACGAAAAATGGTTTAGAAGTAAATCAGAATCTGTATTTGTACTAAAAAATCGCTCTTTTACTATTTGGGAGCAGCAACCTTATATTTTCCGCTTTAAAAATTACCGACCAATCACGGGTAAAGCAGATTATATGTATCAAAATGCCACGTTTATTCCTCTTACGAATACGATGGGTGAAGTGAGTCATATTTGTATAATTTTGTACGATGTAACAGATATAGCCGTAAATAAAAAAGAGCTCGAAGAGCTAAATAGAAAGCTTGAGCAGGTTAGTCAAACTGATAGTCTTACTCAGCTTTCAAACCGTGGGCATTGGGAAGGTACACTTCGCCAAGAATTTTTAAGAGTGAAGCGAAGTGGGGGATGCAGCACTTTATTAATGTTTGATATTGATTACTTTAAAAAAATTAATGATGAATATGGCCACAGCTGTGGTGATGAAGCACTTCGTCATCTATGTGACTTACTGAGAACAACACTTCGAGAAACAGATATAGCAGGGCGCTATGGCGGTGAAGAGTTTGTAGTTACTTTACTGGACACAGATAAAGATGGCGCGACAATATTTGCTGAGCGTTTAAGAGCATTAATTGAATCAACGCCTGTAAAATATAAACACTTTGAAATACAGATGACCATTAGTATAGGCTTTGCCGGTAGCAGTAATGATTTTAAAAATCATGAACGTTGGATTGAAGCTGCTGACAAAGCGCTTTACCACTCAAAGGACTCTGGTCGAAATAAAGTGACCGCCTATGTAGATATAAAAAATGACACTTAAGCGTCATTTTTTAAGATTTGTTGTTAAAGTGGCGGTAAAACCAAAACATCAGTTTTAATGAGTTTCATCATTTTCTCTGCAGTATTATCAATCAACGTATTTTTAATATCTGAGTTTCCTACAGATCCAATAATGACTAAATCGGCATCAGGCATAGCCCCTAGTCTTGGAAAAACTTGCTCTGCTAAGCCCGCTGTACTTACATAATCGACTGAGACAATGAATACAAAAAGCTTTTTATTATTATATTCACTCTGTTATATGGCGTGAATCATCGTTTGGGCATTGCCCCAGTATTGATACGTCACCAGTATTTGACTCTTGCTCAAGCTTTACCTTAAAGCCCCATAGTCTGTAAAGGTGTTTTAGTACTTCCTCATGAGAGTTTGCAAGCGGGATTTTATTATGCGGAACGTATCTTAGCGTTAAAGATCGATCGCCTCTAATATCAACGTCATATACTTGAATGTTTGGTTCAAGATTACTCAAATTGTATTGTGCAGAAAGAGCTTCTCTCACTGCTTTATAGCCACTATCATCATGAATAGCACCTACTTCTAAGTGTGAGCTATTAGCATGATCAACGATAGTAAATAGCTTAAATTCACGTATGAGCTTAGGTGATAAAAACTGACTAATGAAGCTCTCATCTTTAAAGTTTTCCATAGCAAAATGTAAGGTGTCTAACCAATTGCTCCCTGCATATTCAGGAAACCAACGTTTGTCTTCATCTGTAGGGTTTTCACAAATACGGCGAATATCAACCATCATATTAAAGCCTAGAGCATATGGGTTAATACCTGAATAATAATTACTATTGTAAGGTGGCTGATAAACTACATTAGTATGGCTTTGTAAAAACTCAAGCATAAAGGCATCGCTTAGTTTTCCTTCATCGTATAGATGATTCAAGATAGTGTAATGCCAAAAAGTGGCCCAGCCTTCGTTCATTACTTGGGTTTGCTTTTGCGGGTAAAAGTATTGCGAAATTTTACGCACTATACGGATTATTTCACGTTGCCAAGAACCCAAAAGTGGGGCGTTTTTTTCAATAAAATATAATATATTTTCTTGGGGCTCTTGCGGAAAATGCTTCTCCTGCTTTTTTGCTTCCTGTTGTTGAACAGGTATAGTCCGCCATAGCTCGTTAACTTGAGATTGCATATAATCTTCACGTTCTTGCTGGCGCTTCTGCTCTTCAAATAATGATATTTGTTGCGGGCGTTTATATCTATCTACACCGTAATTCATTAAAGCATGGCATGAGTCGAGCAACGATTCTACCTCACTAATACCGTATTTTTCCTCACAACGACTAATATAATTTTTAGCAAATACTAAGTAATCAATAATTGATCCCGCATCAGTCCAGGTTTTAAATAAATAGTTACCTTTAAAAAATGAGTTATGACCATAACAGGCATGTGCCATAACTAGAGCCTGCATGGGCAGGGTATTTTCTTCCATTAAATACGCAATACATGGATCAGAGTTAATCACTATTTCGTAGGCTAAGCCCATTTGCCCGCGTTTATAGTTTTGCTCTGTCTGAATAAACTTTTTACCATATGACCAATGACTGTAGCCTAAAGGCATACCTACACTTGAGTATGCATCCATCATTTGTTCGGCGCTAATAACTTCAATTTGATTAGGGTAGGTATCTAACCGGTAGTGCTCTGCAACGCGAGCAATTTCTGTTTGGTACTCGTGTAATAAGTCAAAGGTCCAATCGGGGCCATCATTAATACGTTTATTACTCATATTATTACCTCGCTTAGGCTTATGCTGTACCTTGCTGTTGGCGGCTCTTTTTAAATAGCTCCCTAAATATAGGGTAAATGTCTTCGACACCTTGAATGTGTTGTATAGCAAAATTATTGTGGCTTTGTGTTATGCCCTCGTATTCACGCCATAGACTTTGATGGGCACGCGTTGTAATTTCAATATAGGCGAAATACCTAACTGCTTTTAAAAGCTTGTTCCGTAATATTTGCCCACAGTGAGGGGTATCATCAGCCCAGTTATCGCCATCGGATGCTTGTGCAGCATATATATTCCATTGCTCAGCGTCGTAACGATCTTTTATTATTTCATTCATTAACTTAAGTGCACTTGAAACAATGGTGCCACCTGTTTCTTGCGAATAAAAAAACTCTTGCTCGTCTACTTCCTTTGCTTGTGTATGATGGCGAATATATACCACCTCAATATCTTTATAGCTGCGTGTTAAAAACTGATACAGCAAAATATAAAAGCGTTTAGCCATATCTTTTGTGGCTTGGTCCATAGAGCCAGATACATCCATAATACAAAACATGACCGCTTTGCTGGTGGGGTGAGGGCGTTTTTCATAATTACGAAAGCGCAAATCATAATTGTCTATAAATGGCGCATTTTTAATTTGTTGTTTTAATAATTTAATATCCTCTTGCAGTAATGCAATAACCGCTTTATCGCTTTGAGGTTGCTCAAGCTCCATTGCAAGCTGCCCTTCAAGCTCTGCGAGTCGCCTTTTTTTACCCGCATTCATAGCTACTCTTCGGGCTAGGGAGCCTTGAAGTGAGCGCACTATATCTATATTACTGGGCATGCCATCGCTACAAAAACCAGCACGATGCGTTTTCATTTGTACTAGTTTATCAAGTTGATTTTCTTGCAAATTAGGCAGTTCTAAATCTTCAAATAGTAAATCTAGGTATTCATCTTTTGATATAGAAAATACAAACTCATCTTGCCCCTCGCCAGAATCACTCGCATCGCCATCTCCTGCGCCAGCACCTTGGCCACTTTTAGGGCGTTCAATTTTATCTCCTGTAGAAAATTGATCATTCCCCGGGTGAATTTGCTCTCTATTTCCTCCTCTGCCTTGATGAAAGGTAGGCTCGCTGATATCACGCTGCGGAATAGAAATACTTTCACCAGAGCTTGAGTCGGTGACACTGCGTTTGTTTATTGCATCTGACACAGCTTCTTTAATTTGCTTTTTATAGCGCCTAATAAAGCGCTGGCGATTGAGCGTACTTTTGTTTTTTCCGTTTAAACGCCTATCAATAAAATTCGCCATAATGACCTCCTAAAAACTACAAATATGAAGGCTATTGCGACTTTCTAACTCGTAAATACCATTCAGAAAGCAAGCGAACTTGTTTTTGTGTATAGCCTTTTTCGACCATACGGTTTACAAAGTCTTCGTGTTTTTGTTGATCTTCCGCTGATGTTTTAGTGTTAAACGAAATAACGGGTAGTAAGTCTTCTGTATTTGAGAACATTTTCTTCTCAATGACAGTGCGTAACTTTTCGTAACTGGTCCACAGTGGGTTTTTACCGTTATTATGGGCACGAGCGCGAAGTACAAAGTTAACTATTTCGTTTCTAAAATCTTTAGGATTAGAAATACCGGCTGATTTTTCAATTTTTTCAAGCTCTGCATTAAGTGCTGCACGGTCAAATAGTTGGCCTGTATCTGGATCACGGTATTCTTGGTCTTGAATCCAAAAATCAGCATAAATAACATAGCGGTCAAAAATATTTTGGCCGTATTCAGAATAAGACTCTAAATATGCGGTTTGTAGTTCTTTGCCAATAAACTCTACATATTGTGGTATTAAATAGCCTTTTAAAAAGCTTAAGTAGCGCTCTTCAACTTCGCTACTAAATTGCTCTCGTTCAATTTGTTGCTCTAACACATAAAATAAATGTACAGGATTAGCTGCAACTTCAGTGGTGTCAAAATTAAACACACGGGACAAAATTTTAAACGCAAAACGGGTAGAGAGCCCCGTCATGCCTTCATCAACACCTGCGTAGTCGCGATATTCTTGGTAAGATTTTGCTTTAGGATCTGTGTCTTTTAAGGTTTCACCATCATATACCCGCATTTTTGAATAAATACTCGAGTTCTCAGGCTCTTTTAATCGGGATAACGTGGTAAATTGTGCCAGTGTTTTTAGTGTGCCAGGTGCACATGGCGCATTATAAAGCTCGCTATGCTCTAGTAATTTATCGTAAATTTTAATTTCTTCGGTTACACGTAAGCAGTAAGGCACTTTTACAATGTAAACACGATCTAAAAACGCTTCGTTATTTTTATTATTTTTAAACGTTTGCCATTCTGATTCATTAGAATGGGCGAGGATCATGCCATTAAATGGCAGAGCACTAATGCCTTCGGTACCATTATAATTGCCCTCTTGAGTAGCTGTAAGTAAAGGGTGTAGCACTTTAATAGGCGCTTTAAACATTTCTACAAATTCCATTAAACCTTGGTTTGCAAGGCATAATGAACCCGAATAAGCGTATGCATCTGGATCGTTTTGCGCAAAATGCTCAAGTTGGCGAATATCAACCTTACCAACCAATGCAGAAATATCTTGGTTGTTTTCATCTCCAGGCTCGGTTTTGGCAATACCAATTTGGTTTAAAATAGAGGGGTAGCGTTTTACTACTCTAAATTGACTAATATCGCCGTTAAATTCTTTTAATCGTTTGCCAGCCCAAGGTGACATAATCGTTTTTAAATAGCGGGGTTTAATGCCGTATTCTTGCTCAAGGACGCTAGCATCTTCTACCGCATCAAATAAAGATAAAGGGTGGTCGTTAACTGGTGAGCCTTTTATAGAATATATGGGCACTTGTTGCATTAGGTATTTTAGTTTTTCAGCAATAGAAGATTTACCGCCGCCAACAGGGCCGAGCAAATAAAGTACTTGTTTACACTCTTCAAGCCCTTGGGCTGCATGTTTTAAATAAGAAACTATTTGTTCAATAGCGTCTTCCATTCCATAAAAGTCTTCAAAGGCAGGGTAGCGTGCTACTACTCTATTGGAAAATAATCGACTTAATCGTGCATCCGTTGCAGTATCAACCATTTGGGGATCGCCTATAGCCATAAGTAAGCGCTCTGGTGCGCTGGCGTAGGCAGACTTATCAGTTTTACAAATCTCAAGGAATTCGCTAATACTGTATTCTTCTTCTTGTGCCGCTTCGTATCGTGCTTGGTAATGCTCAAAAATCGTCATAATAACCTCCGAAACCCGCTAAAAAAGGTGCTTACTGTTTAAAGTCTAGTCACTATTTCGTATTTTTGTGCAATAAAATTAAAAATTTAAGTGAAAAAAGATCATGTTGACCAATTAACGAATTGCCGTCGTATAACACCACTTTTATTGAAAATTGAGCATAAAAAAAGACGCCTAAGCGTCTTTTTAAATTAGCTAAAAGCGCTAATTAAGCGAAGTTTGCGTTTGCAAATTCCCAGTTAACTAGTGACCAGAAACCTTTAAGGTAATCTGGACGCACGTTACGGTAATCGATGTAGTAAGCATGTTCCCATAAATCCACTGTTAGGATTGGAGTAACACCTTCATCTGTTAACGGAGTCGCTGCGTTAGACGTATTTACGATATCTAATGAACCATCAGCAAGTTTAACTAACCAAGTCCAGCTAGAACCGAAGTTGTTAACTGCTTTATCATTTAATGCATCTTTAAACGCATCAAAAGAGCCCCATTTAGCGTTGATTGCATCAGCAACTGCGCCAGTTGGCTCGCCGCCGCCATTTGGAGATAGGCTGTTCCAGTAGAAAGTGTGGTTCCAGATTTGTGCTGCGTTGTTAAATACGCCGCCTTCTGAAGAACATACGATTTCTTCTAGAGATTTGTTTTCAAACTCAGTACCAGGAATTAAACCATTAAGTTTAACAACATAAGTGTTGTGGTGTTTACCGTGGTGAAACTCTAGAGTTTCTTTTGAAATATGTGGCTCAAGTGCATCGATTGCATATGGTAGTGACGGTAGTTCAAATGCCATTTTTCTATCTCCATCTTCTTTTGGTTGATAATCCGTTTGGTTATACGTAATGCCTGTACAAACAGGCCACTTACCTATACCAACCGGGAATATAGTGTTACTATAATTGTTGAGTATTTTACTCAAGTTTTAGCAAACAGCAATGCTATTGCTAAAGACTATTTCAATTGCGGCTTTATTTGCCCATTTTAAGTTATATATCTGTGGTCACAATGATTTATTTTCAAGGCCTAGGTATATTCAGCTATCGTCATTTTGAGGTTGTAGATGGAAACCATTGATAAAATTAAACAGCAGATTTCAGAAAACCCAATAATCCTTTACATGAAAGGGTCACCTAAATTACCAAATTGTGGTTTTTCTTCACAAGCGTCACAAGCTCTAATGTCGTGTGGCGAACCATTTGCATATGTTGATATTTTACTTAATCCAGACATTCGTGCTGAACTTCCAGCATACGCAAATTGGCCTACGTTCCCACAACTATGGGTAGAAGGCGAGTTAGTTGGTGGTTGTGACATTATCATCGAAATGTTCCAACGCGGTGAGTTACAGCCGCTAGTTGCAGAAACAGCAGCTAAATATAAAGAAGCTGACGCAGAGTAATAGTTACTTTGCTAAATTACTAAAGCCACGTTAAACGTGGCTTTTTTGTATGTGAAATATAGCTACTACTTATACCTGCCTTTTATCATGAATAATTGATCATATACCTCACTGTAATAATTCATCACTTCAGCTAGAGTGCGTTCGGTACCTCAAGCAATCTTATATCGAGTTTAAATAATCCCACGTTGTAGTTATATATTATTAGATTCGGGTCTAGTTAGATAAAAATGCACTAAAAGCGTAGTAAAACAGACGCAAATTTTAATAACTATACTCATGAATGCTTAAAAGTCGTTATCATAATCCTTAAATTTCCTAAAACCTCACTAAACTATCTAAATGTTAACTGAATTACACGCACGGTAGTGAATATTTATTCAATACATTGCTTGTTTACGTTTACGTAAGGTGTAACTGTTTGAGTCCTTTATTTTTACAAAGTGTTAAACTTGACACCAGTGTCATAAAAAAATAACGGTCAAATAACCGCTAATTGTTAAAACTTATAACTAAAAAAGAAATCTTGCCTTGAAGTGAGAAATATTCAAGAATGTGAATATGTATTCAAAATAATATTGACTCTATTTACTATAGAGGCTAGTTTTGTGCGTCTGTTAGCAAATCGTCGAGCAGTTCATTCACGTTAACAGTGCAGCAAGGGGAGGGGTCTATGTTATACGACTCAAAATTAGAAAAAGATAATTGTGGCTTTGGCTTAATAGCCCAAGTTAATGGTCAGGCTAGTCATAGGCTTATACGTACAGCTATAACTGGACTTGATCGCATGCAGCATCGCGGTGGTATTTCTGCCGATGGTAAAACTGGTGACGGCTGTGGTTTATTACTGCAAAAGCCTGACAGTTTTTTCCGTGCTATTGCCAGTGAACATAATTGGCACTTAGGTAAAAATTACGCCGTAGGCATGGTTTTCTTAAATTCAGATCCCGTTTTAGCACAAGCTGCAAAACAGGTTTTATGTGAAGAACTAGAACAAGAAACACTTAAAATACTAGGCTGGCGTGAAGTGCCAACCGACCCTTCAATGCTAGGTCCTATTGCTACTCAGCAGTTGCCTGGGTTTGAGCAAATTTTTGTTAGTGCGCCTGAAGGTTGGCGCTCTAAAGATTTAGAACGCCGTTTATATGTGGCACGTCGTCGTGCAGAAAAGCGTTTAGCGCAAGATGAGTCATTTTATATTGCAAGTTTATCTGGGTTAGTCACTATCTATAAAGGCCTTATGATGCCTGCAGATTTGCCTAACTTTTATTTAGATTTAGCCGATATTCGTATGACCAGCGCTATTTGTGTTTTCCATCAGCGTTTTTCTACCAATACTCAGCCGCGTTGGCCTTTAGCGCAACCATTTAGGTATTTAGCGCATAATGGTGAGATAAATACTATTGAGGGTAACCGTCAATGGGCGCGAGCTCGCTCGTACAAGTTCTCATCGCCGCTTATTCCTGATTTACAAAGCGCAGCGCCATTTGTAAACGAAACCGGCTCTGATTCTTCAAGCTTAGATAACATGCTTGAGCTGTTTTTAGCCGGTGGTATGGATTTATTCCGTGCTATGCGTATGCTTGTTCCGCCTGCATGGCAAAAAAACCGTGCAATGGATGATGATTTACGCGCATTTTATGACTTTAACTCTATGCACATGGAACCATGGGATGGCCCAGCGGGTATTGTAATGTCCGATGGTCGCTTTGCAGCATGTAACCTTGACCGTAATGGCCTTCGCCCAGCCCGCTATGTTATTACACAAGACGGCTTTATCACACTTGCATCAGAAGTGGGCATTTGGGATTACACTGCCGATGAAGTAGTCGAAAAAGGCCGTGTTGGACCAGGTGAATTATTAGTAATTGATACTAAGCTTGGTAAAATTTGGCACTCAGATGAAATCGATCAAGATTTAAAATCACGCCACCCTTATAAGTCATGGCTTGAAGAAAACGTTAAGCGCTTAACACCATTTGAAGAACTTACTGAGCAAGATGCGGGTAATCGCTCATTTGACGACGAAACGCTTGCGAAGTACCAAAAAATGTTTGGCTACACAAATGAAGAGCTCGATAGTGTTATTCGTGTAATGGGTGAAAACGGCCAAGAAGCGACAGGCTCAATGGGCGATGACACGCCATTTGCAGTGTTAAGTGAAGGGCATCGTTCACTTTACGATTACTTCCGTCAAAAGTTTGCTCAAGTAACCAATCCGCCTATCGATCCGCTACGTGAAAACCATGTAATGTCACTTGCTACTTGTATTGGTAGTGAGCAAAATGTATTTAACGAAACAACAGGCCACGCTAAGCGCTTACAGTTCGATACGCCTATTTTAATGTACGCAGACATGCAGCAACTACTTAATGCTGATGACGAGCACTACAGCTACTGTAAAATAGATATTACTTATACAGCTGAAGAGGGCTTAGAAAAGGCAGTGGCGCGAATTTGTGATTCTGCACAAGAAAAAGCCGCAGCGGGTTGTGTTATGCTTATATTGACTGACCGTAATTTTAGCGAAACAAGCTTACCAGTTCCTGCTGCTATGGCGGTAGGTGCAGTACAAAAGCGCCTTGTAGATACAAACCTTCGCTGCGAATCTAACATTATTATTGAAACGGGTAGTGTTCGCGATGCTCACCAATTTGCCGTACTACTTGGCTTTGGCGCAACAGCGATTTACCCATACCTTGCGTACGAGTCACTTGTTGCAATGAGCGACAGTAAAGTGATTGAAAAATCGTACTGTGAAGTAACACTTTCGTACCGTAAAGCCATCAATAAAGGCTTATACAAAATAATGTCTAAAATGGGCATAAGTACAGTTGCATCGTACCGTTGTTCAATGCTTTTTGAAGCGGTTGGTTTATCTGATTCTATGGTAGAGATGTGCTTTAAAGGCGTTGCAAGTCGTATTAAAGGTGCGTGTTTTAGTGATTTTGATAGTGATCAGCAAAAGCTTCATAAACTGGCCTTTAGTAAGCGCAAGCTACTAAGCCATGGTGGCTTATTAAAATACGTGCACGGTGGTGAGTACCATGCTTATAACCCAGATGTTATTCAAACGCTGCAAAAAGCTGTACGCTCTGGAGATTATAAAGACTACGGCGCTTACGCAAATTTAGTTAATAATCGTCCAATTGCTACTTTGCGCGATATGTTAGCGCTTAAATTACCTGAAAAAGGCATTAGTGTTGATGATGTAGAGCCAGCTGAAAACCTATATAAACGTTTTGATTCAGCAGCAATGAGTATTGGCGCACTCTCACCAGAAGCACATGAAGCGTTAGCTATTGCGATGAACCGCTTAGGTGGTTGTTCAAACTCAGGTGAAGGCGGTGAAGATAAATTACGTTTTGGCACTGAGAAAAACTCACGAATTAAGCAAGTTGCTTCTGGACGATTTGGTGTAACGCCGCACTACCTTCGTAATGCTGATGTAATTCAAATCAAAGTGGCGCAGGGTGCTAAGCCTGGTGAAGGTGGACAACTACCGGGTGAAAAAGTAACGCCGTATATTGCTAAACTTCGTTATTCAGTTCCGGGTGTAACACTAATATCACCACCACCGCATCACGACATTTACTCGATTGAGGATTTAGCTCAGCTAATATTCGATTTAAAACAAGTAAACCCTGAAGCGATGATTTCGGTTAAGTTAGTGTCAGAGCCTGGCGTGGGCACAATTGCTACAGGTGTAGCTAAAGCATACGCTGATTTAATTACTATTTCGGGTTACGACGGTGGCACAGGTGCAAGCCCGCTTACGTCTGTAAAATATGCGGGTAGCCCTTGGGAATTAGGCCTAGCAGAAACTCAACAAGCACTTGTTGAAAATGGCCTTCGTCATCGTATTCGTCTGCAAACAGATGGCGGCTTAAAAACAGGTTTAGACATTATAAAAGCGGCTATTTTAGGAGCAGAAAGCTTTGGCTTTGGTACCGGCCCAATGGTTGCGCTTGGTTGTAAATACCTACGTATTTGTCACTTAAATAACTGTGCAACCGGTGTAGCAACGCAAGACGAAACACTTCGTCAAAAGCACTACCATGGCTTACCAGAAATGGCGATGAACTACTTTAAGTTTATAGCGCAAGAAGCACGCGAGATCATGGCAAGCTTAGGTGTTGCAAACTTAACTGATTTAATTGGCCGTTTAGATTTACTTGAAGCGATTGAAGGTAAAACAGCTAAGCAAAAGAAAATAGATTTATCATCTGTGATTGCTCAGCCTAATAACCCAACGGGCGAAACATTATTTTGTAGCGCACCAAATAGCTCTCATTACTTAGGTGAGTTAAACGAAACGTTATTAGGTAAAGCACAGCAAGCCATTGATACTTCTTCAGGTATTTCGCTTGTAAGTCGTATATGTAATACAGACCGCTCAGTAGGGGCTATGTTATCTGGCTATATTGCATCTAAACACGGTAACCAAGGTATGGCTGCTGACCCTGTTGCAATTGAGCTACACGGTACTGCAGGGCAATCATTTGGTGTTTGGAATGCCGGTGGCTTAGAAATGACGTTAATAGGCGATGCAAACGACTACGTGGGTAAAGGCATGGCTGGCGGTAAGCTCGTTATTCGCCCACCACTGGGCTCATCCTTTGAAAGCCATAAAGCGACTATTGCAGGCAACACGTGTTTGTACGGTGCGACGGGCGGTAAATTATTTGCTGCAGGTTGTGCGGGTGAGCGTTTTGCTGTTCGTAACTCAGGTGTACAAGCCGTTGTAGAAGGCGTAGGCGACAATGGCTGTGAATATATGACCGGCGGCGTTGTTTGTGTACTTGGTAATATTGGCGTTAACTTTGGCGCGGGTATGACAGGTGGTTTTGCTTATATTTTAGATGAGCGAAATGACTTTGAAAAACGCATTAATCCAGAGCTAGTTGAAGTCGTAACACTTGATGATTTAAGTTCGCACCAAGAACATCTACGCGGCTTAATTGCTGAACATTTAGAGCTTACTGGCTCATGTCGTGCAGAAACCATTTTAGCTAACTTTGAATTGTATTTACCTATGTTCAAGCTAGTTAAACCAAAATCAAGTGATGTAAAAAGTTTACTCGGGCATCGCGCTCGCAGTAGCGCAGAACTTCGTGTTCAAGCGCAATAAGGGGGCAGTATGAGCGAAAATGTATATCAATTTATAGACGTGCAGCGCGTAGATCCGCGCAAAAAACCAATCTCGTCGCGTAAAAAATCTTTCGTGGAAATTTACGAACCCTTTTCAGAGAATCAGGTGAACTCACAAGCTGACCGTTGTTTAGATTGTGGTAACCCGTACTGTGAATGGAAATGCCCAGTGCATAACTACATTCCTCAGTGGTTAAAGTTAATTAGAACAGGCCGCATTTTAGAAGCTGCTGAGCTTTCTCACCGTACAAACAGTTTGCCAGAGGTATGTGGACGTGTTTGCCCACAAGACAGACTGTGCGAAGGGTCGTGTACGCTTGATGAAGAGTTTGGTGCAGTAACCATAGGTAATATTGAAAAGTATATTACCGATACGGCATTTAAAATGGGCTGGAAACCAGACATGTCATACGTGACATGGACGGATAAAAAAGTAGCTATTATTGGTGCGGGTCCGGCTGGTTTAGGGTGTGCTGATATTTTAGTGCGTAACGGTGTAAAGCCAGTGGTTTTTGACCGTCATCCTGAAATTGGCGGCCTGCTTACTTTTGGTATTCCTTCTTTCAAACTTGAAAAAGAAGTAATGCAAAAACGTCGTGAAATTTTCACCGAAATGGGTGTGGAATTTAAGCTAAACGTTGAAGTGGGTGTAGATATCACCATGGACGAAATTTTAGCTGACTACGACGCGGTATTTTTAGGTGTAGGAACGTATCAAAGTATGCGTGCTGGCCTTGAAAATGAAGATGCGCCTGGCGTGCACGACGCACTACCGTTTTTAATCGGCAATACTAACCGTGTAATGGGTTACGACGAAAAAAATCAAGCGTGCATTGATATGGCCAATCAAAAGGTTGTAGTACTGGGTGGTGGTGATACCGCGATGGACTGTGTACGTACTTCTATTCGCCAAAATGCAGCTAAAGTAACGTGTGCGTACCGTCGTGATGAAGAGAATATGCCAGGCTCTAAACGTGAAGTTAAAAACGCCAAAGAAGAGGGTGTAAATTTTACGTTTAATGTACAGCCAACAGGTATTGTACTTGACGTTAATGGCCATGTTGCTGGTGTTAAAATGGTTAAAACACAACTAGGTGAGCCTGATGAAAACGGTCGAAGTCGTGCAGAAGTAGTGCAAGGCTCAGAGCATGTACTTGAGGCTGACCAAGTTATTATGGCGTTTGGTTTTAAACCACATAAAATGGATTGGTTAGAAAAGTACGATGTAGAAATTAACCATTGGGGCGGTATTAACGCACCAGAACAAGGGGAATTTACACACCAAACAACTAACCCTAAAATATTTGCTGGTGGCGATATAGTGCGGGGTTCTGATTTAGTTGTAACGGCTATTTTTGAAGGGCGAAACGCTGCTGAAGGTATCATGGACTATTTAGAAGTTTAGTTATTTGTTCTTCTAAATAATTTTAAAAGCAAGCCAAATGGCTTGCTTTTTTCGTTTAAAGTAGACAATGTTCAATGTGGTTTGTGAAAACGGTCACGGAACTACGGGCTTTCACGAGATGGTACTACCAATTAGCAATAATACTTAATCATTTAGCGGGGCTAAACTGTCGCTTCCTGGGTTAAAAAAATTCTCATTTACGACTGCATGGATGCAGAAGGTAGAGTAATGCAGGAGCAATTGCCAAGAACAACTAAATAGCGATTTTTTTGCCTAGCTATAAACACGTTTTTCCAGCCTCAAAATAGATCACTTAATAAAGCAAGTTGGTATAATTCTATTTTAGATAAGGCAGATCACCTTTACGCTCGGACTTGCAGCATTGTGTTGAGTGCTTTACAAGGCAGACTTTATATATGTGGTTATTTTAATTAACTGGGAAGCATATGCCCTAAAAGGCAAATAGGTGCTGTCTTGTGGGCGTTATAAGGTGGTTTTGTACACTTTGTTACCTGCAAAGGTGTAGATAAAATGAAAGGTTATAGGCGTTTTTTGATGACGTTTGCGTGGGCGAAAGTCAAAATAGTTCGTAGAGTAATTAGCTACCTACTTTGATTCAAACTCACAACATGGTTAAGTGTGTATGAAATTTGAGCTAACTTAATCTCGAAAGGCAAATAGTTTTAGTTTAAAAAAATCTAAAACCGTAGGTCTATATTTTGATTTTTAAGTAGGGTTAGAAGTCAGCGTTGAATGCTATAAAGCGAAGATATTGCGGTATTTTTTACTAATGACATAAGTTGAGTAGGGCATTTAAAAACTTGATAAAAAGATTAAAGCAGTACAAAATCGCTTTTTGTTTACCATTTTATTACTTTTTGTTTATAAATTAGCTTAAATACATAAGATTTAAAGGAACTATGTACGAATATTCAAACAATTCAGAAAGAAAACTTATTGTTCGATTTTTTTCTTCTATAGGCTTTATTGCTACATTTTCGATGTCGAGCCTTGCATTTATCAATAGTAGTTTTCTACTGTCGTTCGCATTAATTGTGTCTGCGTGTTTTTATATTTGGGCATTTAGTTCAGTAAAAGGGTTAGAACGATCAGCTAGTGCAATCCTTTATAATTTATATGCACTTATGTTTTACTTAGTCGTTACAGGAGGAGTTGAAGGTACAGGGCCTATATGGATATTCATAGTATCACCTGTAACTTATTCAATACGAGGACTGAAACGCGGTACATTTGATATAATATTATTTTTATTGGCTATTATTTTGGGGTTCCATTTTGCTGATAGATTTAATATTTATGATTATAACCCAGAACAGTTACCACTTAGGATTATGCTCTCTTTTATAATCGTTGCACTACTCAGTGGTTATTACGAATACTCAAGAGAAAAGTACAATAGTAAAATAATTGCTTTGAGCCAAAAAAATGAACTATTAGCGACTATTGATCCACTTACTAATTTACCCAACCGACGCTTTACCATGGATAAGTTAGCTACTTTTAAAAAAGAGTTAAAAGAAGCAAACATTCCATTTGTACTTTTATTAGCAGATGTAGATAACTTTAAAAAAATTAATGACGAATTTGGTCATGATTTTGGTGATAAAGCACTTATTCATTTATCAAAAACATTTCAAAAAAACATCCCTAAAAATGCAATTGCTTCACGCTGGGGCGGTGAAGAATTTTTAATTATCCTTCCAGACTCAAACCTCGAAAATGGAATGCAAATAGCTGAAAAAATACATAATTCACTTAAAAATTCAGAAGTGCAACACCTCGAAAATAGTACTAGTTTAACACTAAGTATTGGGGCTATTTCTGCAAGCGTTGAGCGATCAATAGACTCTGATATTAAACTCGCAGATGAGCTACTGTATAAAGCAAAAGAGCAAGGCAAAAACAGAACGTGCTCTTATACCAACCTGCATAAATCTTTGATCAATTTAACGAATTAAATTGCACTATAACGTCGTTAAAATTTTTATTTAGAACAACTAGATACAAAAATTTTTGCCTAGTTCTAGCGTGATTTTCTTAACGTTAAATAGACCTCATATACAAGCAGATTGGTATTATTGAAGCTTGCCAATTTTTAATCCATAGAAAATGAATCTAATGAAGGTCTTGTTTTTGCTTTTCGTCGTTTTACACTCATAAAGCACGTAATATTTAACGCAATCTGTAATGCAATTAGCAGCCATAAATTAGTCTTTAAACTATCAGCTTTAAAATGAGTTAAATAAAAAGTTATAGTCGCTATATGGATAACTAAAACACTATTTAAAAACTTAAATAGTCGTTGTTTAAAATCGGTATGCTTATATTTACTAAACAGTACTAAGCATGCGCTTAATACTAATAAAGCCCAGCAAATAGCTATACAAAAATCAACTAAGGTATTTTGCATATTGTAACCCTTCAGTGTGTTTGTTATTTAAATAAACAATCGTAATCATAATTTCATTGGTAATAAATCGTGACTTGTGTTTAGTTGTTCTGCCAATTATTCTTAATTTTCTCAACTTTTTATATGACGCAGTTAAAGCCAAGTTTATTATTTTTAATTGGTTAACCTGTATCGCTAATTGGCATTCATCATAGAAACGTTAGCCGTGCGCCATAATAAGCTCTTTAGCATTCGCTTTTGCTGTTTTACTCACGTTGTCTCCGCCTAGTAACCGTGCAATTTCGTTTATTCGGCCGTCTTTATTTAAAGGGAGCATATGTGTAAAGGTTTCACCTTGGGCTATTTCTTTAGCGACAAAAAACTGCTGATGTGCACTGCTAGCTACTTGTGGCAAGTGGGTAACACATATAACTTGTGTAGATTTACCTAGTTGACGTAATAATTTACCCACCGCTGATGCAGTAGGGCCCGATATACCTACATCTACTTCATCAAAAATCAAGGTTGGAGTTGTAACCTTTTGCGCAATGATAACTTGTATAGCAAGGCTTATACGGGAAAGCTCACCACCTGATGCTACTTTAGCCAAAGGTTGCAGAGGTTGGCCTGGATTGGTTGATACTAAAAACGATACATTATCAAAGCCTAAACTATTTGGTGTGCGGTCGCTTTGCTGTGTTAGTGCTATTTCAAATACACCATTTTCCATTGATAAATTAGCCATACTTTCACTTATCAATACGTTAAGTGTGTTGGCATATTTATAACGGCTTTCACTTAGCTGTTCTGCAGAGTGTTTGTAATCAATTAGTGCGCTATCTATTTCAGATTCTAGCTGTTCTAAACGCTGCGAATTATTACTAATAGACTCTAGTTCTTGGGAAATAGACTGGTGAAACTCAACAAGTTGCTGGGGTTTTATATGGTGTTTACGTGCTAAGTCCATTGCGCCACTTAAGCGCGTTTCTACTTCGGTTAAACGAGCGGGATCTAAATCTGCTTGCTCTGTATAATTTCTTACTTCACGGCTCGCTTCTTCAACTTGTACTGCTGCTTCATCGAGTAATGCAGCGACGCTTGCTAAACTTTCATCATACTGAGCAAGTTGAGCAAACTGTTGAGCACTGTGTTGTAGCATAGAGCACGCATTTTGTTCATCACTTTCATATAAATGTTGTAGCTCACGCTGGCAAGATTCTAAAATTGTTTGGCTATTACTGAGCTTATAATGCTCAGCTTCTATTTGCTCAAACTCACCTTCTTGTAAAGCAAACTCATCGAGTTCAGCAACTTGGTATTCTAATAATTGCTTTTGAGCAGCTTGTTGTTGCTGCTGTTGCTCTAGGTGTTTAAATTCTTTTTGTAGGCTAGCAAATTGCTTATAGTTTAAATTTACTGTTTCAACTAAATTGTGGTGGCCAGCATATGCATCCAAAAGCTGTAACTGGTGTTCTGCTTTTAGTAAGTGTTGATGAGCATGTTGCCCATGAATAGAAATTAAGTACTGGCCAAGCTCTTTTAATTGGGACGCAGTCACTGCGCTGCCATTTATATAGCTTTTGCTACGGCCATTTTTACAAACAACACGGCGTAATAAACATTCATTTTCAGCAGTGCTTAGTAAGTGCTGTTCTAAAAATGATTGAGCCAGAGGCAATGCTGATAAATCAAATTGAGCACATACCTCAGCTTTATCAGTGCCTGGGCGAACAGCAGAGGCTTCTGCGCGCTCACCTAAGCATAGTGATAAAGCATCAATAGCAATAGATTTACCAGCCCCTGTTTCGCCTGTTATTGCGGTCATACCGCTGCGCCACTCGGTGCTTAAATTACTTACGATTGCAAAATTTTTAACTTCTAAACCAATTAACATACTGTTCATCCATCCAGTCAATTAACTGTTAATTTATACAGTGTTTTGGTTTTTTGCAAATTAATTTTATATTATTTAAGCAACACTCGCATCTTGAGCGAATTGAGGATCGGAAGTTGATGGGATTGAATTGGCTGTATCATCTGCTATATCAGTAGGTTGTGAGAAATCATCGGTTTTAATATTACTAATAAGTGTAGGTAATGCATTTGTATAAAAGTTCTTATTATACAAAATACCTTGCTGAGGTAATTCAGATACAAAGTACTGTATATTATCAATCAAAGGTTGAATAAAATTTGTTTGGTTTACTTTAATTAGCTCGTTAGTTAGCGTATTGGTAAGTAAATCAGCAATATCTTCTAATTGTTGTAGGTTTTCATCTGTATGTGGTTGCACTACAAAAAAGTTACTTAAAATGGCTTGAATACGAGGAATATACTTTGGACGAATTACTTTAGCATCAAGTAGTTCGTTCAATTTAGTTTTAAGACGTGCGTTCACATGGGAAACACGTTCATTGAATAGCTTTTTTTTAGCTTCTATTGCTTTTTTACGGTTACTCTCAATTTTTAAGTAACTTGCTAAAAGCGTAATTAGCAGCAGTAGAGCAAAGAATACTACATAAGTCATTGCTATCTGGTTCCAAGAAGGTTGATTATTATTAGACGCTATATTTTGCTCTATAGTACTAAATTTGGCAATAAAATTAGTATAAACGACTGCCCCAATTTAATTTAGTACGTAAAACGTTGTAGTAGGAGTAATTTTTAGGATGAATTAAGCGCAATTGTTTATCAGCTTTTTTAATAACTACTTCATCACCAGGTAAAACAGCAAGTACAACATGGCTGTCGCAACTCACTTGTAAGCTATCGGTGTTTTCTAGGCTTAACTTTAAGCGCACTTCATTATCGGCATCAACCACTAAAGGCCTGCTTGATAAAGTATGGGGGAACATTGGCACTAGTGAGATTGCATTAAGCTCGGGTGTTAATATAGGCCCTCCACCCGACAGAGAATAGGCCGTAGAGCCCGTAGGTGTTGATACAATTAAACCATCAGAACGCTGAGAAAACACAAAGTCGTTATTAATAAATGCTTCAAATTCAATCATGTGAGCAACTTTGTCGGCATGAAGCACAGCTTCGTTTACCGCTGAATTTGCACTTTTTAGTTCGTTATGACGATATACTTCTACCTCTAGTAAAAAGCGTTTTTCTTCGAGGTACTCACCACTAAGTACTTGCTCAAGGCTTGCTTCAAATCCTTCTGGATTTAAGTCAGTTAAAAAGCCTAAATTTCCTCTGTTAACACCAATTACCGCTATATTAAAACGTGCCAGTACGCGTGCGGCACCTAACATATTGCCATCACCACCAACTACTATAGCTAAGTCTGCTTGTTCGCCTAAGTCGACTAATTTAACAAGTTTATTTTGAGGGATATCGTCTAACTGGCTTCCTGTACGTTTTTCTACTATTACCTCAAAACCTAACGCGAGTAAAAAAGTATGTAATCGCTGAAGTGTTGCTGCTGCACCAGGGTGATTAGGTTTGCCAATAAGGCCAATAGTTTTAAATGGTGAATCCATAATGTACGCACATAAAGAGTTAATATTCGTAGAGTAACCCAAAAGAGAAGTGTTTGAAAATACAGATTATAGCAATATTACAAACCTTCAATTTTATTGCTAATGAGTTAAGTAAGTGACTTGAATTACAACCAAATGCCCCGATATCTCTTTCATGCAACAAGATGTAGATAACATGAAACTAAATCCAAGAGATCAGCAAATTTTTTCAGCTGTTATGAACATGTACTGTAATGGTGAAGGCCTCCCAGTTCCGTCAACAAAAATTGCTAAACTTAAAGGCATGGCAGTGTGTTCGGCAACGGTACGTAACGCGATGGCTCGACTTGAAAAAATTGGCTTACTTTATTCGCCTCATACTTCTGCGGGCCGAGTCCCTACAACACAAGGGTTTGATTACTGGTTTGATGAATACTTTACGCTCGCTGATATTGCAAATTATTGGCAACCTGAGCAAGCACAATTAGTTGAACTAGCACACGGACTTAGTCAAAAGTATCAAGTGTGTTGTTGCGTTGGGTTACCCCAAGCAAGCTCTCAGCAAGTGTTTAGAGTAGAAGTACTTGATTTTGACTCAACTGATTGGCTTATTTTATTAATAGATAGAGCAGGGCAGAGTCATAATATTTGTATTGATAAACCACATGACTCTTCAGATAGCGTACGTTATCAATTTGCTACGTGGTTAAATACCGTTTTTAGCCAGCAAACCTTAATGGAAGGCCTTTATAGAATGCAGGCTATGGCTAATACTGCACCTAATAATTGCCACGATTCATTAACTCAGTGGACGCGTCAGCTTAGCCAAAAGCTAGGTTCTGATAACAGCATTGTAGTGGGTGAAAACTATTTATATAAAAAAATAGACTGCGAACAAAATCTAAATATTGGCGTGTCGTTTTTAAATTTTGTTGAAGATAAGCTTGCCTTTAAAAATGGTGTATCGGTTTTAAATACGGGTAAATTACCTTTTACTGAGTGCGATGAACTTATTGTGCTTAGTGTTCCGTATTTTCAAAATCAAGAATACCAAAGCCGCTTTTGCGTAATTTGCCCTAAATCGGCGCAAATTGAAGAAATAATCCAAGAATTTAAATTATTAGAGTCATCTAACTCTTGAATCTTTTTATTCAATCCCCATAATTACCGCAGTTGTAAAGAATTGGAGCACGTATTTTATGTCTGAGCAGACAAAAAACCCTGAGCAAGAAGTAGAACTAAACGAAGAAGTAGCTCAAATGGAAGCTGATGTTGAAGCAGCAGTAGAAGCCGCAGAGCAACATGAAGCTGATCAAGAGCAAAGCCCTGAAGCTGAAATTGCGATGCTATATGCAGAGCTAGAAGCTGCAAAACAAACTATTGCTGATCAAAAAGACAGTGTAGTACGTGCAGCAGCTGACGTTGACAACATTCGTCGTCGCGCAGCACAAGATGTAGAAAAAGCTCACAAATTTGCACTAGAGAAATTTGCTAACGAATTACTACCAGTTATTGATAACCTAGAACGCGCTATTGAGTTTTCTGATAAAGAAAACGAAACATTAAAGCCGTTACTAGAAGGTATTGATATGACGGTTAAAAGTTTTAACGATGCCGTTGCTAAATTTGGCGTTGAAATTGTAAACCCACAAGGCGAGCAATTTAACCCAGATTTTCATCAAGCAATGTCTATTCAGCCAAGCAACGATGTAACGCCAAATACAGTATTGGCCGTTATGCAAAAAGGCTATACATTGAATGGCCGTTTATTGCGCCCAGCAATGGTTATGGTTTCAAAAGCGGCTGATGCTTAATTTAGCCCTTTAACATATTTAAAAAATGCCTCAAATTGAGGCATTTTTTTTGTCTAATTTGTAGTGAATTAATTGTACTAGCATAGTTAAAAGCACGGCACTAAACATCAAGCTTGAAAACGGAACAGAGCTTTTAGCGTGCATTAGCGCAAGTAGTGGTCCAACTAATGCGCCACTGCCAAAACGAAGTGTGCCAATTACAGCTGTCGCAGTTCCTGTGTTTTTTTCAAATTTCATTAATATTAGTGAGTCGGCATTACTTGCGGTAACCCCTAAACTCATCATCAACGGCGCAATGGCAGCCACAATATAATATAAAGAGAGGTGTAATAAACTAAAAGTTAGTAGCGCCAGCCCAGATATAAACCCGCAAGCAAGCCCTATATACAGCATCTTACGAGAGCCAATCCTTGGTACAATTCGGGTGTTTAAAAAGTTACCAAACATAAGTGCCATAACGTTAAAAGCAAATAACACACCAAACAATTGCTCAGATACTTTATATAAATCTAAATATATAAACGGTACTGAAGTTAAAAAGCAAAAAAAACCAAACGATACAAACATAGAGCTTAAAATGTCTGCTCGAGCATCTTTATTACTAAGCACGGTTTTATAGCTATCAAAAAATAGGGCTAGGCCTTTTTTCTCGTTTGTGTGAATGGGTATATCAATTAAATGCACTTGTACAAACGCAAGGATCACAAAACTGTAAGCTGCCAATACTAAAAATATACTAGACCAAACAGAAAACCCTAATATAAATGAGCCAACAGAAGGAGCAACTAACGGCGCTACCATCATGATCATTGACACATACGACATGCCTTTAGCCGTATTTTGCTGATAAATATGCCTAATTACACCTGGAACAACCACTGTGGCTGCTGCACCTGTAAATGCTTGCACAGCTCTTAGTGCCCAAAAGGTATGTATTTCAGTGGTAAATGCCAGTGCTACAGAGCTTATACCAAACAAAGTTAAGCCAATACGCGCGAGTTTTCTGCGGCCAATTTGGTCAGCTATAGGGCCAAAAAATAACATACCTAATGAGTAACCCGCCAAATAAATACTTAACGAAATTTGTACATTTGGCATGCTGGTTTGTAAATCGTTCGCAATTACCAGCATGGCGGGTAAATACATATCTATTGCCAAAGGAGTAATTGCCACAATACTGGCTAATAAAGGTAATAAAATACGGGTATTAAAAGACGAGGCTGAGGCGTCCATGAATAAACTCAACAATCACTAAAAACAAGGCCTATAGTGTAACAGGGCATTGGGGGTGTATAAACTTAGTTTGCCTGCTAAGTTAATAAAAATAAATTATCAAGCAATACAGTGCAAAGATTCTAAACTGGCACTGTGTTTGCTATTCTACACACAATAAAAAATAACGACTTGAGAGAAAATACCATGAAAAAACTAGTACTTGCCGTATTAGCAACTGCAGTTTTAGCAGGCTGTAAAACATCACCAACAGGACGTACGCAAATTGCACTTTACTCAGATCAACAAATGAGTGAAATGGGCACCGCTAGCTTTGCCGAAATGAAAGCGTCTCAGCCAATAAATAAAGATGCTAAAACAAATTCTTATGTAAATTGTATTGCTGAAAAAGTAGTCGCTGTTTTACCTCAAGAATATGCGTCGCAAAATTGGGAAGTAGTGGTATTTGAAGATGAATCTGCTAACGCTTTTGCACTACCTGGTGGTTATATTGGTGTTCATACGGGCTTATTAAAAATAGCCACCAATCAAGACCAATTAGCAACAGTACTAGGGCACGAAGTCGGACACGTAATAGCAGAGCACTCAAATGAGCGTGTATCACAAAGCTCAATTTTAGATACTGGAATGCAATTAGGTAGCGCTGCACTTGAAATGGGCAATATTCAATACCGTAACGAAATAATGCAGGGTCTAGGGTTAGGCGCACAATACGGTGTTGTTTTACCTTTTAGCCGCTCACATGAATCTGAAGCAGACGAAATTGGTTTAGATTTAATGGCTCAGGCCGGTTTTAACCCACAAGAGTCGGTAACGCTTTGGCAAAATATGAGCGCCGCAGGCAGCGGTACAACCCCTGAGTTTTTATCTACTCACCCAGCGCCAAGTAACCGCATTAAAAATTTACAAGCGCAAATGAGCAAAGCACTTAGTGAGCAAAGCACTGCTAAATCTCAAGGCAAAAAACCGCAGTGCACACTGTAGTTATGCGTTTTATTAGTTAAAGTTGTACACGTTTAGTATTAATACGTAATTAATATAAAACCCCTGTAAGTATTTTACCTACAGGGGTTTTATTTTATTTTTAAGCGTGGTTATTCAGCAGCAAGTGCTTGTTTAAATACAGTTTTAAAGCGTTCAAAATCTTCTATTTGTGGTAAATGCCCTAAATTATCAAGCTCATATAATTTAGCATTAGGGATAAGCGATGCAGCATTTTTACCTAACTTATCGTAACGGCCAAGCTCATAATCTACACAGTCTTTTTTCCAGTTTCGGCCGGGTCCTGTTCTATCACGAGTGCCAATTATTAACTTAACTGGCACAGCAAAGTCTTTAAATTCTGTAATTACCGGTTGAGTAAAAATCATATCGTACGTTTTAGCGTTAACCCACGCCATTTGCTCTTTATCTGGGCCTTGTATTTGCCCTGTAATAAAGTCGGTTAATGCTGAGTATGTGGCGTTCCACTTTCCATCGTAATAATTTTTTTGTTGATAACGTTGAACACCTTCAGGTGTTTTTGCTAATTCGTTTTTATAGAAAAAATTAGTATCTTTGTAATCTACATATTGTAAGTAGTTTTCAAGCCCTATTGGGTTTAGTAAAATCAGTTTAGTTGTTGTGCTGGGGTACATTAATGCAAAGCGACTTGCCAACATACCGCCCATAGAATGGCCAACTACAATCGTTTCTTTTAAATTAAGAGAGTCAATTAATGCATGTGTATGATGGGCAAGCGCGGCAAATGAATACTGATAGTTGGTGGGTTTAGATGATTTGCCAAAGCCAATTTGATCAGGCATTAACACGCCAAAGCCAAGTGATTGTAGGTACTGCGCTGTAGTCGTCCAATAATCAGCATTAAAGTTTTTACCGTGCATAAGCGTTACTGTAGGCATATTTTCTTTGGTAGGCTTTAGGTAAATATACGCCATTTTAAGAGACTGCTTTTGTGATTCAACGCTAAAGTAATTTACTTTAAAATCATATTGATAACTGCTTAAAAGCGCATCGTAAGAGAGAGACTCTGTATTTACTTCACTACTTGCTAAAGCATTATTAGTTAAAGCTAACAAAGCAGAAAAACAAATAACTTTAATAGATGACATGTTGATACTCCTAGTAAGGCAAGCGTGTGGCTTAAATGAAGTACGACAATAGCTAAGTATTGAACACTGTTCAATTAAATACTTTTCATGGCATAAAAAAGGAGCACTTAATAGGGCTCCAATTTATGTAATTTTAACGCAGAGTGATTGCTTAAAATGTCCACTCTACATGTATTTGCGGAACTGACTCTGTGACCTCAGTACCTAGCTTGTTATGCCAGTATTGAAGTTCCATACCGAGTAATAAGGTATTTTCTTTCATTTCAAGTGCATGACCCATATCCCATACTAAAATAGGCTGTGCGAGTATCCACGCTTCTACATCGTTACCAAATTCGTCTTCACGTTCAGCAATATATTCGGCGTGGCCTTTAAAGCTAAATTTTTGTGAGCCAATCGTAAAAGGGTATTCAAAAGCAACATCAAACATCCAGCTATTTGTTTCAATAGGTGCGCCGCCTTTGGCTACACCTTCACTATCGTCAATGTAGGCAGTTACTAACGTTTGAAAAAAGTTAAACCCGGGTACATCCCAGCTTAACTTAACGCCTGGCAAGTATTTCATCATTTTAGCGTCGCCCGCTACGTTAATACCGCCGGTAAGGCCAACATCTAATAACGCGCCTGCGCCAATTTTTTCACCGCTAATGGCCGATAAGCTTACCGTAGAATACCATTCGCCGTAAAAATCGCTATCTTGATAGCCGTCAGTTGTATCGTCTTTACTGTAATCGATAAAAAAGAAGTTATCGCCGTAATCGTAACCCGATGCATGTTGAATAGAGTAAACAGTGGTATCCGACTCTTGCTCAGTAAAAGGGTTTTTTTGGTCGCCATTATTAATATGTAATGCTGTGCTGCTCCAATTAGCGGCAAAAGCAGAAGACGATAAAGCAATTGATGTAAGGGTAATGAGAGGAAGTAATTTTTTAAATTTCATATCTGTATTTAACTATAATTTTAGTGACACGCGAAGGCGCGCATTATAGCAAAAGTGATTGATATGTAGAGTATTATTTTAACATATGTTGCAGCTTACTTATTAAGCTGCAACATATAAAGACTCGTTTATTATGCTTTGTTGCGGCGCAAACAGATTATAGTAATTGCCGTAAACGCTAAAATAAAGCAGTAGTATGATGAAGTAGATACTTCCCATGGGCTAATTTTAAATGTAGCACCGAGTAATAAGGCTTGTGCGCCATAAGGCAATGAACCCTGCGTTACACAGGCAAATATATCAAGTAAACTTGCAGAGCGTTTAGAGCTTATTTCGCCATCCTCAGCGAGCTTTTTAGCAATAGGGCCGGCAACAATAATAGATACTGTATTATTAGCTATACACACATTACTAGTTAAAACTAAAGCCGCAATACCTAGTTGATCAGCCACTTTACGGTGCCATTTAGCGATTACTTTAGTAATGGCTTGAATTTTTTGGGCAATGTAATCAAGGCCACCGTTAATACGAATAAATTCAGATAAGCCACCAATAAACATAGAAAGTAAAAATATTTCCTGCATATCAGTAAAGCCTTTGTATATGTCTTTTACAAAGCTTGCACCTTCGTAGCTGCCGGTAAAGCCCATTAAAGCAGCAAAAACAATACCGCTAAATAACACTACAAATACGTTCATACCCGCAACAGCCAATATTAAAATAAAGGCATACGGCAGTACTAATAACAAATCGTAATCTTTCGTTTCTACGGCTTGTGGTGCAGGTGTTAAATATAATAATAACGCGATGGTGAGAACGGCAGCGGGCACGGCTATTTTTAAGTTTTCTTTAAATTTATCTTTCATTTCACAGCCTTGCGTACGAGTAGCTGCAATGGTCGTGTCTGAAATAATAGATAAGTTATCGCCAAACATAGCGCCAGATACAATAGTACCGGCCATTAATGCAGGGTCGATGCCTGTTTTAATAGATACCGCATAAGCTATTGGGCCTATAGCACCAATAGTACCCATTGAAGTACCCATAGCCGTAGATACAACCGCAGCAATTAAAAATAAGCCTGGCAGCAACAAAGCGGGAGGAATAAGCGATAAACCTGCGTTTACAACAGCATCAACACCACCGGTGGCACTTGCCACAGCCGAAAAGGCACCCGCAAGTAAGTATATTAAACACATGGTAATAATGTTGTTGTGCCCAGCACCTTTAATAAAGGTTTCTACACATTGGTTTACTGTGCCTTTATTTAAAATAAACGCAAGCATAATGGCTGGCAAAATAGCCACAGGGGCGGGTAGTTGGTAAAACGCGTAATCAACCCCTTGCGATTGCAAGTATAAACCTGAGCCTAAAAATAGCGCTACAAAGGTAAGTAGGGGGAGTAAAGAAAGTATTGCTTTGTTTTTGTTAAATGATGGCTGCATCATATTCCTCATAACCAGTAAAATTTATCACAGCCAAAACTCCTCTTTTAGCTGAATTTAGCAGTACAACTTTTTATTTTAAAAAGTTGTTAGCCGCAGCGTCCGCAAGCCAAAGACCAAATCGACGCGAAAGAGAAGTTTAAATGTATAGATGGCTAAAGTAAACTGGTATTGTTATTATTATAAAATTAAAAGGTCACCTGACTATTGCATGACTTTTAGATAATATCTATAAAGCAACGCGATTTTCAGCGATTAATATTTATCCAGCTGCATAAAAATACCCACCTGCGTATTTTGCAATGTCCGGATATATGGCTAATAAACGGATTCAAATTAAATTAGGTAAAAACCATGACTACAAATCGAATAGGTGTTTTTGGTGCTAACGGCAGAATGGGCTTAGCCTTATTAGAAGCCGCGACAATTAAAGAGCAAACACAACTTACAGGCGCATACGTTCGTAGCAGTTCATCGTTATTAGGTATTAATGTAAATCAAGTAAATAGTGCAGCCGATAGCGCTGTAAGCTTTAGTGTTGAAAGTGAAGTGAATAATGTAGATGTGTTAATCGATTTCACATTGCCACAAGGTATGCGTAATCATTTAAAAACAGCGGTTGCGCAAAAGCTACCTATGGTTATTGGTACCACAGGGCTGAACGCTGATGATATGGCGCTTTTGAACGATGCGGCAAAGCACATTCCGATTGTATTTGCCCGCAATTATAGTGTTGGCGTAAACGTGCTATTAAATTTGGTACAAACAGCAGCCACTAAATTTGGCGATGATTTAGATATAGAAATATTTGAAGCGCACCATCGTCATAAAATAGATGCACCATCGGGTACTGCTTTAGCTATTGGTGAATCAATTGCAGATGCAAAGGGCTGGAACCATGACGAGGTTGCAGTATACGACCGCAGCCAAGTAGAAACGGCTAAATCGCAAAATGAAATAGGTTATTCAGTACTAAGAGGTGGAGACATAGTAGGTGAACATACCGCATACTTTGCCACAATGGGCGAAAGGCTCGAATTAACCCACAAAGCAAGTTCAAGAATGACCTTTGCACTAGGTGCTGTAAGGGCTGCATGCTGGTTGCAAAATAAACCGGCAGGACTTTATGATATGCAAGATGTGCTTGATCTTAAGTAGTTTAGTTACTTTTTTACCTGTTTGGGTCTAATTTCACCTAAAGCGACTTGTTTGTAACAATTTACCAAATAGTGTTAGACCTAAATAGTAACTTAATGTAGAATGCAGCCAATTTGCCAAAAATTACTAAATGCGTGTTTCCAATTATACCCAAGTGGCTAGTAAAACCAGGGGTTTCAGTGGGAATGATAAGAGTTTTAGGCAAGAAAAAATGATTGAAGGTTTAGCGTTTTATATCGGCATCATTTAAGACTGCGTAAAACAATTATAAGCTCACAAAAAATCTGGTTTTGACGATCCCTCTGGGTATTGGCGGGGTGTTAAGCAATTGCTTACTCCCGTTTTTTACTGTTAGGAGGTTTAACTTGACTAAATCCGCTCTGTTAGTCCTAGAAGACGGCACAGTGTTTCGCGGTACTGCAATCGGCGCTGACGGCATGTCAGTCGGTGAAGTGGTATTCAATACGTCTATGACTGGTTATCAAGAAATTTTGACTGATCCATCATACGCGGAACAAATCGTAACTTTGACGTACCCACATATCGGTAATACGGGTACCAACAGCGAAGACGAAGAAGCGAATCAAATTTGGGCTAAAGGCCTAGTGATCCGTGATTTGCCACTGCTAGCAAGTAACTTTCGTAACGAGCAATCGTTAGATGATTACTTAAAAGAACGTAATATTTTAGGTATTGCGGACATCGACACCAGAAAGCTAACACGTATTCTGCGCGACAAAGGCGCACAAAACGGGTGTATTATCGCTGGTAGCGAGCTAGACGAACACAAAGCGTTAGAAGCCGCGCAAGCCTTCCCAGGTTTAAAAGGTATGGATTTAGCAAAAGTTGTCTCAACCAAGGAAAATTTTGAGTGGCGCGAATCAAGCTGGACATTAGGTGAAGGATTTAAAACCCTAGATACCGCTGATGAAAAGTTTCATGTTGTTGCCTACGACTTCGGTGTTAAACGTAATATATTACGTATGCTAGTTGATCGCGGCTGTAAATTAACCGTCGTGCCAGCGCAAACCTCAGCAGCCGATGTACTTGCTTTAAACCCAGATGGTATATTCCTATCTAATGGCCCTGGCGATCCTGAGCCATGTACTTACGCTATTGATGCAATTAAAGCCTTTTTAGAAACCGACACGCCTATTTTTGGTATCTGTTTAGGTCATCAGTTATTAGCCCTTGCCTCAGGTGCTAAAACAGCAAAAATGAAATTTGGCCACCACGGTGGTAACCATCCAGTAAAAGATTTAGACCGCGACGTAGTAATGATCACCGCACAAAACCATGGTTTTGCTGCAGATGAAGCGTCATTACCAAGCAACTTACGTGCTACGCACAAATCGTTATTTGACGGAACGCTTCAAGGTATTCATCGTACAGATAAGCCAGCGTTTAGCTTTCAGGGTCACCCAGAAGCAAGCCCAGGCCCGCACGATGCAGCCCCATTATTTGACCACTTCATCGACTTGATGCAAGCGCGTAACAACTAATTTAACTGGAGTAATAATGCCAAAACGTACCGACATAAAAAGCATTCTTATCTTAGGCGCAGGCCCAATTGTAATAGGTCAAGCTTGTGAATTTGATTACTCTGGTGCTCAAGCGTGTAAAGCACTTAGAGAAGAAGGCTATAGAGTTATATTAGTTAACTCAAACCCTGCAACTATCATGACCGACCCAGAAATGGCCGATGCAACGTACATCGAACCAATTCACTGGGAAGTGGTAGAAAAAATTATTGAAAAAGAAAAGCCAGATGCAGTACTCCCTACAATGGGTGGTCAAACAGCATTAAACTGTGCGCTTGATTTAGACAAGCACGGTGTACTGGCTAAGCACGGCGTTGAGCTAATTGGCGCAACAGCTGATGCAATCGACAAAGCAGAAAACCGTGAACGCTTTGACGTAGCAATGAAAAACATTGGCCTTGAATGTCCTCGTGCTGAAATTGCTCATTCAATGGAAGAAGCTAAAGATACAATGAGCCGTATTGGCTTACCGTGTATCATTCGTCCTTCTTTCACCATGGGTGGCACCGGCGGCGGTGTTGCTTACAACATGGAAGAGTTTGAAGAGATTTGTGAGCGCGGTTTAGACTTATCGCCAACGAACGAATTATTGATTGATGAATCACTGATTGGTTGGAAAGAGTACGAAACAGAAGTTGTTCGTGACAAAAAAGACAACTGTATCATTGTGTGTACTATTGAAAACTTTGACCCAATGGGCGTGCATACAGGCGACTCAATCACGGTTGCTCCAGCACAAACTTTAACCGACAAAGAATACCAAATTATGCGTAATGCCTCTATGGCAGTACTGCGTGAAATTGGTGTTGAAACCGGTGGTTCTAACGTACAGTTTGGTATTAATCCAGAAGATGGCCGTATGGTTATCATTGAGATGAACCCACGTGTATCACGCTCATCTGCACTTGCTTCTAAAGCAACGGGTTTCCCTATTGCTAAAATTGCAGCAAAACTAGCAGTAGGCTACACGCTTGACGAACTTCAAAACGATATTACTGGCGGTAAAACACCAGCGTCTTTTGAGCCTTCAATTGATTACGTTGTAACTAAAATACCTCGCTTTAACTTTGAAAAATTTGCCGGTGCTAACGACCGTTTAACAACGCAAATGAAATCAGTAGGCGAAGTGATGGCAATTGGTCGTAACCAACAAGAGTCATTACACAAAGCATTACGTGGTCTTGAAGTTGGGGCAACGGGTTTTAACCCAATTGTGGCACTTGATGACCCTAAAGCCCGTGAAAAAATCATTCGTGAATTACGCGAGCCAGGCGCCGAGCGTATTTGGTATATTGCTGATGCAATGCGCCATGGTATGAGCGTTGAAGATGTTTACGAACTGACTAAAGTTAACCGCTGGTTCTTAGTGCAAATTGAAGACATTTTAAAAGACGAAGCTAAAATTAGTGACGTTGGCATGGCTGGCCTAAATGCAGACTTTTTACGCAAACTTAAGCGTAAAGGTTTTGCCGACCCGCGTATTGCTGAAATTGCCGGTGTTTCTGAAGCTGAAATTCGTAAAAAACGTCATCAACTAAATATTGTGCCAGTGTACAAACGTGTTGATACGTGTGCAGCAGAATTTAGCTCAGACACAGCTTACATGTACTCATCGTACGATGAAGAGTGTGAAGCAAACCCAACAGACAAAGACAAAATCATGGTTATCGGTGGCGGTCCTAACCGTATCGGCCAAGGTATTGAATTTGATTACTGTTGTGTTCACGCAGCCCTTGCGCTTCGCGAAGACGGCTACGAGACCATCATGGTTAACTGTAACCCTGAAACGGTATCTACCGATTACGACACATCTGATCGTTTATACTTTGAGCCAATTACGCTTGAAGACGTACTAGAAATCGTCCGTGTTGAAAAACCAAAAGGCGTAATCGTGCAGTACGGTGGTCAAACACCACTTAAATTAGCGCGTGAGCTTGAAGCGAATGGCGTGCCAGTGATTGGTACTTCTCCTGATGCGATTGACCGTGCAGAAGACCGTGAGCGTTTCCAACAGTTAGTAGAGCGTCTTGATTTACTACAGCCAGAGAACGCAACGGTAACATCAACTGAAGAAGCACTACTTAAATCAGTTGAAATTGGTTTCCCACTGGTTGTGCGCCCATCGTACGTATTAGGCGGCCGCGCAATGGAAATTGTATACGACGAGCAAGATTTACGTCGCTACATGACCGAAGCCGTGTCAGCATCAAACGAGGCACCAGTATTACTTGACCGTTTCTTAGATAACGCAATTGAAGTTGACGTTGACGCAATTTGTGACGGCGAGCAAGTAATTATTGGCGGTATCATGGAGCACATTGAACAAGCGGGTGTTCACTCAGGTGACTCAGCATGTTCATTACCAGCACATTCTTTATCTCAAGAAGTGCAAGATGTAATGCGCAAGCAAGTAACCGATATGGCACTTGAGCTTGGCGTAGTTGGCTTAATGAATACACAGTTTGCTGTAAAAGATGGCAAAGTGTACTTAATTGAAGTAAACCCACGTGCAGCACGTACAGTACCGTTTGTATCAAAAGCAACCGGTGTTGCACTTGCAAAAGTAGCTGCGCGTTGTATGGCGGGTCAGTCACTGGCAAGCCAAGGCATTACTAAAGAAGTGATCCCTCCATATTACAGCGTTAAAGAAGTGGTTTTACCATTTGCTAAGTTCCAGGGTGTGGATCCTATCCGTGGCCCAGAGATGCGTTCAACAGGTGAAGTGATGGGTGTTGGCGATACTTTCGCCGAAGCGTTCGCAAAAGCACAATTAGGTGCAAGCAACACTTTACCACGCGGTGGTCGCGCGTTACTATCTGTACGTAACAGCGATAAGTCTCGTGTTGTAGAGCTTGCAAAAACCATGACAGACCTTGGTTTTGAAATTGATGCAACAGGTGGCACAGCAGAGGCTTTAAAAGAGGCCGGTATTGAAGTACGCCGTGTAAACAAAGTATATGAAGGCCGCCCGCATATTCTTGATAACATCAAGAATAAAGAGTACAGCTATATCGTAAATACCACCGAAGGTCGCCAAGCGATCGAAGATTCGAAGGTGTTGCGTCGTGGTGCATTGCAAAACAAAACCAACTACACGACAACCTTGAACGCGGCATTTGCTAACTGTACTGCTAACCAAGCAGACGACCGTAGTAAAGTGACGTCAGTTCAAGAGCTACACCAGCGATTGAACTAAGGAAATGTACCAAGGCCATTAAGGCCTTGGTGTTAAGTGAGAAAAGTATGCAATCAATTCCGATGACAGTTCGTGGCGCAGATTTACTGCGCAAAGAGCTTAACGAATTAAAAACAGTTACCCGTCCTAAAATCGTAAATGATATTGCGATTGCACGTGAACATGGTGACTTAAAAGAAAACGCTGAATACCACGCTGCGCGTGAGCAACAGGGTTTTTGTGAAGGCCGTATTCAAGAAATTGAAGCTAAGCTTTCAAATGTGCAAATTATCGACGTAACTAAAATGCCTAATACGGGTAAAGTTATTTTTGGCACTACAGTGACTATCGTAAATGTAGAAACTGATGCCGAAGTAAAATACCGTATTGTAGGGGATGATGAAGCAGATATTAAAAACAACTTAATTTCTGTTAATTCGCCTATCGCGCGCGGTTTAATTGGTAAGCAAACAGATGATGCTGTAACCATTAAAACGCCAAAAGGCGACGTTGAGTACGAAATCATTGATGTTGAGTATCTTTAATATTTAGCTCACTGTAACGTTTAAATAAAAACCGATGCATTCGCATCGGTTTTTTTATGTCTTGAATAAATCACGATACTAATACCAACTCCAATAAATAGCCGATCTATTTTACTTGCTAAAACAACCCATTTCTTTGTTGTAAATTTCGTAAAGGGAACAACCATTTACATCAATTTACGCCTAGAACTGAGTTGTTTTTTCGGCGTAAAATTTAGAACACATACTTAATGGAGTTGGTATAACAAAGGTATTCATATTGCATAAAGAGTTAACATGATGATATAGGTACATAATCACTTTATTAAAAAGGAACACTCAATGGCTAATATACTTTATCCAGCGCCTTTAAAAGTAGGCTCTAAAATTGCTATTTGCTCGCTTTCATCTGGGCTAAAAGAAAAGTATCACGGACGATTAGATATAGTGATAGACGGATTAAAACACCGTGGTTACGAGGTAGTAGAAGGCGAGTTTTTACGCCAAAACAAACCTCGAGAACAACTTGATGCCAAAGCCCATGCACAGCAATTAATGGGCTTTTTACTTGATGACGAAATAGCAGCTATTATGCCACCAATGGGCGGTGAGCTTGCAATGGAAGTGCTACCGTTACTCGATTTTAACGCTATAAAAGCGGCAAAGCCTAAATGGCTGGTGGGCTTTTCTGATGTGAGCACTATTGCTTGTGCATTAACGGCTAAATGCCAATGGGCCACTCTACATAGCGCAAATTTAATGCAATTACACCCTGATGAAAAAAATCCGTATAGTTTACAAATTTTTGAAACTTTGACCTACGAAGCGGGGAGTAAGTTTGAACAAGGTCCTTCATCTTTACATCAAAAAGTGAAACCTAATTATGCTCAAAACCCTGATGAACTTTTAAACCCCAGCGAGCCAACTCATTGGCAATGCTTAAACTCTACTGATAAACGCACGATAGAAATGTCAGGGCGCTTATTTGGTGGGTGCTTAGACACAGTAGGTTTATTGCTCGACTCCCCCTTTTTAGCATTACACGAATTTAAAAAACACAGTGCATCAGAAGGATTAATTTTATACCTAGAAAACTCAGAGCTTACGCCGACGACGGTTGCTCGGTTTTTACTTTCACTAAAGTTAGCCGGAATATTTGACGATATTAATGGCCTTATTTTAGGGCGAAGCGAAATCACTCAAAGTAATTACGACGCCTTTGATTACCGCCATGCGCTTGATGTGGCTCTAGGCGGATGTTTGTTTCCGGTAATTTTTGATGCCGATATAGGCCATGTACAACCTAATTTAAACCTGGTAAATGGCGCTTCATGCTCGCTTATTGCTGATATTAATGAAGGTAAAGTACTTAAAGCATCATTAAATACTGAGCTTTCTTAACTTTTATTTTTGAATAACCTATAAATACAGGCGTATAATGCGCATACCGTAAACGTATAAGTTTGCGGTAAATTCTCAGGGCGGGGTGAAATTCCCCACCGGCGGTATGTTTTACTCAATACTTTTTTGATTAAAACGAGCCCGCGAGCGCTTTATTTAATTTATTTTTACAATATTGAAAAAGTTAAATGAAGGTCAAGCAGATCTGGTGAGATGCCAGAGCCGACGGTTAAAGTCCGGATGAAAGAGAATATAGCTTATTACACTACGCCATAAACAGAGCTTTTTGGCGTGTGTTTTTAATGCTGTTTTTTGGCTAAACATACAAATTTATTTTGTATGGCTTTGCCATGCCTTTCAGTGTCCTGAATCTATTTATTTTTTATTTGGAATATAATGATGATTCAGTCTTTACTTACTCAATTTGGCGAAAGCCACACCCGTGTAGAAAATGCCATCGCCGCACTGCAGCAAGGCCAAGGCGTACTTGTTGTTGATGACGAAAACCGCGAAAACGAAGGCGACTTTGTATTTTCTGCAGAGCATTTAACTCCCCCTCAAATGGCCGAAATGATCCGCGAAGGCAGCGGTATTGTGTGCCTTTGTATGGGCGATGAACGCATTAAACAACTCGACCTACCGCAAATGGTAGCTAACAACACCAGTCAAAATAACACAGCTTACACTGTAACCATTGAAGCTAAACAAGGCGTAACAACCGGTGTATCAGCAACCGATAGAGTAACCACGATTAAAGCGGCAACCGCCGATAATGCTAAACCGAGCGATTTATCACGCCCAGGCCATGTATTTGGTTTAAAAGCGCAAACCGGTGGTGTACTTGTACGCCGAGGTCATACCGAGGCATCTGTTGATTTAATGCAGCTGGCTGGTTTAAAACCATTTGGTGTTATTTGCGAACTCACTAATCCTGATGGCACCATGGCGCGTTTACCACAGGTAAGTGACTATGCTAATAAACACAGTATGACCGTGGTATCGATTGAAGACCTAGTACAGTATATTCAAGTACGCGAACTAAAAGTTAGCTAGTTTAACTGGTTAGGTTAAATTTATTATAAAGCCCGACTTTTAAGTTGGGTTTTGTATTAAGAAGTAAATAATTTATTACTCTAAATTTAACAACTAATATTGAGAGTTAAGTGCTATCTAAGTAAAGTTAATAAATCTGAGTGTGAACTATTAACGTTTTAAGTAGGGTCCCTTTAGTTAGGTTGTTAAACCTTATACGGCTCACTGTGTATTGTGCTTTAGGCCAGTGTTCCCGTTACTTTTTTACTTAGTTTTATTGGTTAAACTTTAATGTATTAAGTATCTATTGTGCAGGTGCTAATAGGCGTTATTACTTTAGTAGATGCGAGTTAAACTCATAATATGGCTAGGCGTTACTTCAATGGTAAAGCTTGGCCTTTAGCCTAAATTTTACCTATTTACTCCCCTCGCTATTCGTGAAATTATTAAGTAACTAAAGTGCAATTTATGCAGAATGTGTAAAAAATTTAGCTCAGGAGTAGTTATGTGGGATGAAAGGTACGATAGTGAGCAATACGCTTATGGCAAAGAGCCAAACGATTTTTTAGCCCAGCAATATCAACAATTACCTAAAGGCAACGTTATAAGCTTGGCCGAAGGTGAAGGGCGAAATGCCGTGTTTTTAGCAAAAATGGGTTATAGCGTTACTGCGGTTGATGGCTCTAAAGTAGGTCTTGAAAAAGCAGCAAAGCTTGCCATAGAGCATAATGTAAACATTGAGCTTATACATGCCGATTTAGCAGAATTTGATTTTGGAGAGGCAAAATGGGATGCGGTAGTGTCTATTTATTGCCCTTTACCAAGCGCAGTTCGCTCAGCGGTATATAAACGCGCTGTAAAAGGCTTAAAGCCTGGTGGGGTATTTTTACTTGAGGCCTATACGCCAGAGCAAATAAATTATAATACCGGCGGCGGCCCAAGTGCAGATACTAAAACATCAAAAAGCGATTTAGAAGATGACTTAACAGGGCTTAGTTTTGTACATTTAGAAGAATTAAAACGAGAAGTGTTTGAAGGCTCCTATCACACCGGTTTAGCATCGGTCTTGCAGGCTATAGCTAAAAAATAAATTTTACATAGGTTTAGGGCGACTGTTATAGCGCCCTTTCTTTTTTTTGGTTTTGAACAGAAGCTAATTTTTCTTACCAGCTAATTTCTCAACCAATTCAACCCGCCTATTAAGTTCGCGACCTAATTCATTACTGTTTGTGGCAACAGGTGAGTAGGGGCCTGCGCCATGAGCGAATAGCCTTGATTTTGATACACCGTAATTAGTTATAAGCGCCTTAACAACAGCATTAGCACGCCGCTCAGAAAGGTTTAAATTATACTCAGCTGATCCTTTATCGTCGGTGTGCCCAACCACATATAAGCTCAGCTGTTTATTTTTATTTAATACTTGTGCAATGGTATCTAAAGCCTGTTTTGACTCTGATTTAATACTGGCTTTATCGTAATCAAACAAAACACCATATATTGAGGCTTTTCCTTTTTGCGCTAATTGCTCTAATACTTTATCGCTATTAGTCTCGATTAGACCAGTTGCAATGGCTTAGTTTGTATAACCACTAACTGAATACGTGAATGGCCTTGATAATTTCCTATAAAAAATACAGCGTAAGTCGTTTGATCATCAAGTACCTTTTTCATAACCTGATAGCGAGGCTGCTCTGAGTAGTTATAAATTGATTCAACCGCTAAAATATCACCTAACTGTTTTATATCATCTCTAATTTTTCTTTTATTTGTATTTTTACTACATGAGCTTTTTTGACACGAAAATACAGTTTCAAATCCCTCTTTAACTAATGCGCCTACATAGTTGTGGTAAATTTTAAGAGAAGATACGTTGTTTACCACATAGGTAATTTGAGTGAGGTCACCTGTTACATCAAGTGTTGGGATTTGTTTTGTTTTTTTATTTACAACACCTACAGGAATGCTAAATTCTTCATAGTCTACCTGCTTAAAATCCTCAATATAACTGCCAGGATAGCGACTCAGTAAAGGGTGATCTTGAGTTCCTTTTTTATCTTTTTTTGGAGCTTTATTACTATTTTCATTTGTTGTTTTTTTAAGTGCACTGAGATCGGCGATTATTAAACCGGTTTCAATCTCTTTTATATCTATAGTAGTTAGCTGAACACCCGTTTTATTTTTATATTGTCCTACATAAAGAGTAACAGCAGCCTCAAGTTTGTCAGTGCCTTTGGTAGCGTATATATAATAGGGGTTTCTAAATGCATTACCTGGGCTAAAATAGCTAGACTCTTCGCCTAATCTCTTTTTATTTTCGTAGCTTTCACCTGAGTAACATTCATCTAGCAAACACATATAGTTGATAGTAAAGCCGGCTTTAATAAGTGCTTTTTGATAGTTTTTGGTAACCTTTAAAGAAGCTACATTTTTGATGTCGTATGAGTAATGGTTTGTAGAGCCAATAAATGAGTCAAAAGTGAGTTGCTGGGCCTTTTTAGCGTTGCGATCAAAATTTGTAACAAGGCGAGTTTGCTCACCTTCTAACATAACTTTATTTTGTAATTTTGCACCAGGATAAGGTGATAGAAACGGCTTAGCTTGAATATTGAATGTACTGAAACTACAGGCAAAAACGATGACTAACCTAGTTATATATTTCATTAAAATTTCCTTTTTATATTGAAAGTATTCACCGACTATAAAACAGCTGATTTTTAAAGTCATCCTACTTAACATTATAGTTTTACTTACATTTATTTTTTAAGCTAGCGCATTAGCACACTGTTTTGATTTACGTTTACTTGGTGACGAGTGCTCATAAAAATGAGAATCTAATTAAGGTCGCTTTCAAAAAAATAAATTGTTAAACCTGCTGCCTAAAATAACAATGGAGAAAACAATGCAACTAGATGATATTAGAGTGTTTGTGCCGTGTAAAAACTATCAACAATCGTGTGCATTTTATCAGGCGCTTGGCTTTAGTATTGAGTCAGCCTCTGCTGATTTAAGTATTGCAACATCAGGTGAATGCAGCCTCTTTCTACAGCGTTACTACAACCAAGAATTTGCTGAAAATTTAATGCTGCAAGTGTGCGTATTAAACATAAATGAAGCCTTTGACATTATTAGTAAGCTCATTAACTTTGATATTCGCTTTGAAGGGATAAAACAAGAGCCGTGGGGTAAAGTGATTTATTTATGGGGACCATCAGGCGAGATTTTACACGTAACTGAATTTAATTAAAAAGGAATAATAATGAAAAAAAATACGTTTTTTGTCATGTTGATGGTTTTTTTACTGACCTCATGTAGTGCGCTTGTGAGTAATCATGCAGGTAAAAATACGCGTTCTAGCAGTTTGGTTGACTTTCTTTATCCAAACGAGGATAGCCGTGCTGCGTATAAACCAGAAATCCCGGTGTTGAAATTGCCCGTCACAGTGGGTATTTCATTTGTGCCCTCTAAAGATTGGCGAGCAAACGCAATTGAAAGTCAAAATGAGGTAGCGTTGCTCGAAAAAGTTAAAAAATCGTTTTTGCAGTACGATTACATTGACCGCATCGAAGTGATTCCAAGTACGTACCTTAAAGGTGGAGAAGGGTTTTCAGCGCTTGAGCAAGTAGGTCGACTATACGATGTAGACGTAATGGCATTGGTTTCTTACGATCAAGTAACACAAACCTATGAAAATAACGCCGCATTATTGTATTGGACCATTGTAGGTATGTACGTGATTCCGGGTAATGAAAATACTATTCAAACCTTTGTCGACACTGCGGTTTTTGATATAAAAAGTAAAAAAATGCTTTTTAGAGCACCCGGTATCAGCAAGCTTGAAAAAAGAACCACCGCTATTAGTATTGACGAAACGCTCAATGAAAAGTCACTTGAGGGCTTTAATTTAGCGGTTACCGATATGAGCTTAAATTTAGATGCAGAATTAGCCCGCTTTAAAACACGGGTAAAAGAAGAAAAAATAGCAAAAATAGAAAATAAAGATGGCTCGAGTAGCGCAGGGGCGTTTAGTGTGTTTTTTCTAGTTTTAACATCGCTACTTGTTTTAAAGCGCAGATATGTAAATAACTAAATATCTATATAACTAAGTCGCTAAATACTTAAATTTACAACGCCACATTATTTAATTTATGCGGCGTTTTTTATGGTGTTTAGCTTAATTTTTCATTAAAAAACGCTAAGGTACGCTGCCAAGCAAGTTCTGCTTTTTGCTCATCATAACGCCCCGTAGAGTCGTTATGAAAACCATGATTAGCGCCTTCGTACATGTGCATAGTGTACTCAACATTGTTAGCTTTTAAGCTCTTTTCATAATCAGGCCATGTAGCGTTAACACGTTTATCAAGTTCACCTAATTGAATCATCAAAGGCGCCTTTATATTTTTGTGCAGTGACTCACTGGCAGGAGTACCATAAAAAGGCACGCCAGCGCTAAGTAAATCACTATCAACGGCTGCTAAGTAATTAACAATATAACCCCCAAAACAAAAACCCACAGCCCCTAATTTGCCGTTACTATTTGAATGATTTTTTAAAAAGTGAGCGGCGGCTACAAAGTCGTTTTGAATTTTAGCTCTGTCCATGGTTTTTTGCATTGCACGGCCTTCATCGTCATTACCCGGGTAGCCACCAAGCGGGAAGAGTGCATCGGGGGCAAAGGCAATAAAGCCTTTTTTGGCTAAGCGCCTTGCTACATCTTTTACGTAAGGGTTTAACCCTCGGTTTTCGTGAATAACTAATACAACAGGCAGTTTACCTTCAATTGTGCTGGGTACTGCTAAGTAACCTTTGCCTTTACCATGCCCGTTTGGCGAATCAAATTCTTCGTAGGTGGCTTTAATATCGTCATCATTAAACGATACTTGCTCTGCAAACGCGTAATTAGGCAATAGCGCCGATGTAAGTACACTCATTGAAAACCCAAGTGCAGCTAAACCGCCAAGTTTTTTCATAAATGTACGTCTGTCCATTAAGCCGTGGGCGTATTCGTCGTACCAATCAAAGGCTTCTTGTGGGATATGGTCTGATTGCGGGTTATTCATGGCTGCTCCTTCCATTATTATTAGTTATGTATTGTTATTTATTACCATAACGTATTAGGAGTAAAAAACGAGCAGTTTATCTCTTTATTTATCGAACCTTTTTAATAAATAAAAATTAGTTATTGAGTTTTAGCTTACCTGCCTGATAACCCTTCATCTACCCCCATTAAAAAATCAAGTCCCACAAACGCGAACGATATAGCAATGGCGCCTAATAGCATTAAGTTACGGTTATTCTTTTTGTAGCCAATTGTAGTTAACACGGCAAAAGCAATAAATAGAATAATTTGTACGAGTGGCATAGTTACATCCTTTTATGTATTGGAGACCATTTAAGGGCCTAACTTACCAGTTTAAAAAATTTAAACAATTGATTTAAAATAAAAAACTCGGAAAACTCCGAGCTTTTTAAGTAAGTTACCTAATTGGCTTGTTACGCCATAGCGTCGTTGGCTACAGGGTATTTAGGGTCTTCAACAATGTTAACCTCAACTAAATCACCGGCTTTTCGTAATAACTGGGCAGACTCAGGGCTTAAGTGGCGTAAATACAACGTTTTTCCTAATGCTTTATAACGTACGCTTAAACCATGTATAGCTTCAATACCTGATTGGTCGCATACTCTAGCATTGGCAAAATCTATACACACTTTTTGTGGGTCGTTATGTGGGTTAAACCCTTCTTTAAACGAGGTTATAGAGCCAAAAAATAAGCTGCCTGCTACTTGGTAAGTTTTTTGAGTTTGAGACTCATCGCTGCATTGAATACGAATTTCTTTTGCAGAACTCCACGCATAAACTAAGGCTGAAATAACAATACCTATGCCTACTGCAACGGCTAAATCAAGCAATACGGTAACGGTTGATACCACAATAATAATAAATATTTCAGACTTTGGAACGCGGCCAAATAAGCGTAAAGATGACCATTCAAAGGTTGCAATAACTACCATAAACATAACGCCAATTAATGATGCGACAGGGATCATTTCAATTAAGCTTGGGAAAAACAAAATAAATACCAGCATAAATAAAGCGGTAGCAATGCCCGCAGCACGGCCTCGGCCGCCTGAATTTAAACACACCATGCTTTGGCCAATCATGGCGCAGCCGCACATGCCACCAAATAAACCGCTTAAAATATTGCCCGAGCCTTGTGCCACAGACTCGCGATTACCTTGCCCGCGGGTTTGTGTTATTTCATCAATAAGCGAAAGGGTCATAAGCGTTTCAATTAGCCCAACCGATGACAAAATAAGCGCAAGCATTAGCACGGTGATAAGCGCATCGAGCAAGTCGCTATTAGTTAAATCCCAGCTAATTTGCGGAAAGTGAAAACTCGGTAATGCACCTTTTAAACTGCCATCAAGTGGGTCAATGGTGTCTTTTAAGCCTTCAGCTACTTTTTGCGCTTCGTTAGCTTGCCATTTAGCCGTAATTTGCGCATCGGTTGGGCGCTCAAGTGCAATATTTTGCGCCACTTCACTGTATTGCCCATGAGGTACTTGATTTTTTATAGCTGCAAAGTTTTCAGTAATGATTTCTTTTTCAATCATTGAAGTACGCTGCGTGTGCACAACATCGCTAACAAGTTTTGACTCAAGTGGCGTAAAGGTGACCAGCGCTGTACACACTGCTATTGCAGCAAGAGGGGCAGGAACTGCTTTAGTATAGCGCGGTAAAAAATACACAATTGCCATGGTTAACGCAATTAGCCCCATCATGGTAAGCATAGCTGGGCTGGTTAGTTGCATCCAATCGCCTGCGTAGGTAAACATATCGTGTTGCTTATCGTAAACTACACGAACGTTTTCTTTAAATTGGCCAAATTGCGCCATACCAATCACAATAGCTAAGCCGTTTACAAAGCCAAGCATTACTGGGTGAGGTAACAGCCTTATAAACTTGCCCATTTTAAGCGCGCCAAATATAACCTGTAGCACACCGGTTAACACCACAGCAGCCAGTAAATACTCTAGCCCAAACATGATAATAAACGCGGTGGTTACTACGGCCATAGAGCCCGCCGCGCCCGAAATCATAGCAGGACGGCCGCCAAAAACAGCGGTAATAAAACCAATAAAGAACGAGCCATACATCCCCATCATAGGGTCAATACCGGCTACAAAGGTAAACGCGACGGCTTCGGGAATGAGTGTTAGCACGGCGGTTAAGCCTGCTAAAACGTCATTTTTTAAATTAGCGCTGCGTTTGCTTATTAAATCAAACATAGAGTTCCTCGGGTGCATAAATAAACTACATGCCATGGCGCTTTAAGCGAATAGCAGTGTGTTTTGGTGTTTTAAAATTTACGTGTATAGGGCGTGTTGATCTTTGCGGATTGAGATTTGTTCAATCTAGGGGCGATCAAGTCGCGGCGCGAGGTTTGTAACCTAGTGGGCTAAGTAAAAACCGAGCAACAAAGAGTTTATCGCCCCTAGGCAGAACCCAAAGGGCAGCGTATGTTTGGCATTTATGCTACGTTATCGCCTATTTATGGGGAGTAACCACACTTCATAGGCTCTGCCTTGCCTAAAAACCAAACATACTGCTGCAAATTCAAACGCCAAAGGTCAACACGCCCTCGTTATAAGAGCTAAGCGGAGGGCACTTGGCTGTTATGTGGCTCAAAACCATTGCGGTGTGAGCTAATGCTAAGCAATAAAACTATTACGTGTTAGCGGTGCTTTAAATTGAGGGCGCATAATACGCTGATAAACATAGAATAATTACATGCAATTTATTTGAAACACTTTATAAAAACTATTAATAATGCAGGGCAATATGCAGGCAAATAAAAAGCTCGGCGTATTAGGCCGAGCTTTTTTGGTTAGGAGTATAGATTATTTAGTTATTTGTAGGTGTTGGTTGAGCACTTACAGGTTGCGATTTACCAAGTAGTTTACGTGTTAGGCGCTTAGCATCTTCTAGTGCTACGTATTGGCAAGGTATAAGTATTAAGGTAATTACCGTGGCAAATAGCACACCAAAGGCCAGCGATACCGCCATAGGAATAACTATTTTAGCTTGTAAGCTGGTTTCCAAAATAATTGGCATTACACCAATAAAGGTGGTGATTGAGGTAAGCAATATGGCTCTAAAGCGCTTAGCACCTGCTTGCATAACGGCCTGTTTTACAGCCATGCCTTCTGCGCGTGCTTTGTTTACAAAATCAACCATAACGAGTGAGTCGTTTACGACTATGCCTGCTACCGCAATAATGCCAAACATAGATAGTCCGCTCATGGTCATGCCTAATATCACGTGACCAAACATTGCACCTACTACACCAAATGGAATAACCGACATTATAATAAGCGGCTGCGAGTAAGAGCGAAGCGGTATAGCTAATAACGCAAATATAATCATCAGCGATATAGCAAAGTCGCGTAACTGCTCATCGGCGCTGTCCATTTCCTCTTGTACGCGCCCAGCCACATTACTTTTAACGCCTGGGTAGCTTTTAAGCAGCGAAGGTAAATAGGTATCGCGAATTTCTTGTGCAATGGCAAACGGTTCAACTTGGTCAGTATTTACCGCTGCCCATACATTAACGGTACGGTTTGAGTTTTCACGGCGAATACGGTTTACACCATCTACTAGTCTAACGTCGGCTACTTCGCTTAATGGCACTTCTGCACCGGTTGGCGTAATAATACGCGCATTTTGAATATTACTAATGGAGTTGCGCTCGCTCTCTGGGTAGCGGATCATGACTTTAATTTCTTCGCCTTCGCGTAAAATACGCTGTGCCTCTAATCCGTAGTAACTAAAGCTTACTTGCGATGCAACATCCGCAAGGGTTAGTCCCATGCTGTAGGCCAGTGGTTTTAAATCAAGCTGTACTTCGTCGGTGGCACTTTGTAGTGAGTCGTTTACATCGCCTACACCTTCCATGCTTTGTAATTTAGCCTTTAATTTACCGGCTACTACTTTTAACTCATCAGCATTTTTGCCTTGCAGTCTAAAACTTACGTCGCCATCATCACGCCCGCCACTAAAAATATTATCTTGAATATTAAGCGTTTTAACACCTGGTAGCGGGGGCATTTGTTCACGCCATAACGCGCTTAATTCAAAAGTGTCGATAGGGCGCAAGTGTGGCTCTACTAAAATAGCCATAATGTTTGCTTGAGTACGCCCACGTAAGCTTACCGATAAATCGCGTATCATGCTTTGGCCGTATTGCTCTTCAAGTTCTTTATCTACTTTAAGTAAAACGTCTTCTATTTTACGGGCGGTTTCAAGCGTTGCTTGCTCCGAAGAGGCAAGGTTCATTTCAAGTGTAATACGCGGAAAGTCATGCGGTATTTTAGGGTTAGGCACAAACTTAACTAAGCCGCCTGCAAACATACCTGCACTGACAATTAATATACATAAAAAACCTATAATTACGGTATATCGATAATGTATACAATGGCCTATAAAAGGCGTGTAGTAGTTTTGTACAAAGTGTTTTAAACCGCTATCAACCACATTACGCAGTTTATGTAATGGGTTTTTAGGGTTTGGTTTACGTGGGTTCATGGCAGCAATATGCGCAGGTAATATTAGCTTTGATTCAATCAACGAGAAAATCAAACACAAAATAATAACTACACCAATGGCCTTTGAAAACGCAGCACCTGGGCCTGATGCCATAGCTTGTGGCAAAAACGCTGCAATAGTGGTTAATACCCCAAAGGTTGCAGGCATCGCTACACGCTTAACACCACGAATAACGTTATCAAGGCTATGGCCATGTTTTTCAATTTCGGCACTGGCCGATTCGCCCACAACTATGGCATCGTCGACCACAATGCCAAGTACAATAATAAAGGCAAATAACGACACCATGTTTATGGTGATGTCTAAAAAGCCAATTGGCATAAACAAAAAAGCACCTAAAAATGAAACTGGTAAGCCCATCATTACCCAAAATGCTAAACGCAGCGGTAAAAACAGCGCCAGTACTATCATTACTAAAATACCGCCCCATACCATGTTGTCGATCATCATATCGAGACGACCTTCAAGGTAGTAAGTTAAATCAACAATAGGGGAGAGCTTCACGCCTTGTGGAAGTTTTGACTGTTTTTCTGCCATGTAGCCTTTAAGAATTTTAGCTACATCGGTAATGTCTTGATCTTTTGAGGCGTCTACTTCAAACGAGAGTGAGTTTTTACCATTATATTTAGAGTAAAGTAGGCCTTCTTCAAAGCCGTCGTTAATTGTAGCTACATCGCCTAAGTTAATTTGTGCGCCATCGGCAAGCGTTATAAGCGGAAGCTTTGCAAATTCACCACCACGGTAGGCCTGCTTTTCAACACGCATTGAAATATAGCCTGTGTCAGAGCGAATTTGCCCTGCCGACATATTGGTAGAAAAGTTTTGCACTGCACTTGATACATCTCTAAATGTAAGGCCGTATTCACGTAGTTTATCGGGGCTTATTTCTATGCCTATTTCGTAATCTAGGCCACTGTAAAAATCGACTAAGTTAACGCCTGGTAAGGCGAGTAGTTCATCTTTTATGTCGTTACCTAGCTCTTTAAGCTGGTAGTAACTCATGTCGCCATAAAGCGCGAGGATCATCACCTCTTGCTGAAATTTTTCTCGTTGAATAACGGGGCGCTCCATCCCAGCCGGAAAGGTATTAATAGAGTCTACTTGCGCTTTTATTTCGTCTAGAGCTTCTTGCAGGTCGTATTTTTCTTCTATTTCTACCCACGCTTGCGAATAACCTCGATTAGAATAGGTGATTAAACGTTTTATACCCTCGGTACCCTCAAGGTTTTCTTCTATTTTTATGGTTATGCCTTCTTCAACCTCTTGCGGGGCTGCGCCTGGGTATACCGCTTCAATACTCACCCAGTTACTTTCAAACTGCGGAAATGCCTGTTTACGAATTGTCAGCGCTGTTAAAAGCCCGCCAATAAGTATAAAAATCATAATTAGGTTTGCCGCAACTGGGTTACGTGCAAACCAAGCAATTAAGCCTTTTTCTGAGGTACTCATGGCGTATCCTCTTTAAGTGCTAATTGAGTTACATCGCTTTTAGGCTCATTGCCTTCTAGCTTAACCGCCATGCCTTCTGTTGGGTATTCAAGGGCAGAGGTAATAAGTTGCTCGCCATTATTTAACCCTTGGTCGGCTATTACCATGCCATTTTGCTCACGAACAATATTAAGCGTTTTAAAGCTAAGGGTTTGATTGTCATTTAAAATAGCAATTTTGTTATTTTTAACTAAATGGTGCGGGACAATAATCGCGTTATCCAGCGCTCGCCCTTCAATTGTGGCGTTAATGTACGAACCAAAACGAAGTGGCTTAGTGTTATCAGCATACGGGGTAGGTAACTGCGCAACTAAATAGCTCATACGGCTGGTTTGATCAACAATCCCTTCACTTCGTACAACCTTGGCTTGCCACGTAGTTTGCTTACCAGCAAATTCTGCGTTAAGCGTAACCAGTGCGCCAATACCGCCATTATTTAAATATTGCAGCTCTTTATCTGCAACCGGTAAACGTACCTCTGCAACTGCTGTCGCGCTAAGCTCACCAAATTTACTGCCTGCGCTTACAACAGAGCCTAAGCTAATAGTGCGCTCGTTAATAATGGCGTCATATGGGGCTTTTATGTACGTACGTTCTAGGTTACGTTTAGTGCGTTTTACACGGGCTTGAGCAGATTTAAAATTTGCCATTTTTTCAGCAAGTTGTGGTTTACGTAAATAAAGCTCCGAAGCAATCGCATCGCTTGAGTCTGATTTAATACGTTCCCATTCGGCTTTAGCAACGTGAGCTTGTGCACGCTCTATTTCAAGTGCTGAACTTGCTTGTGCAAGGCCTGCTTGTGCTTCAATAAAGTCGGCTTCGTAATCATTTGGATCAATTCGTGCTAAAATATCGCCTTGCTTAACAAACGCGCCTTCTACAAATTGCCCGGCTACTGAAATAACTTGCCCGCTTACTTGAGCAACCAGCTCGGTACGGTCTTTAGGTTTTACAACGCCGTACGATTTTACATCAAGCGTAATAGCATCAATGTTTACACTTTTTGCCGCAACCAGCGGGCGAGTGTCTTGCTCTGGTTTTTCTTCTGGTGGCGTTTTCATTGCTGAAAGGCCAATTGCGAGTGCAATCCCGGCAGCTAAAACCGCGATTGGTAGTAAAATTTGTTTTTTAGTAGCCACAAGGCATTCCTTCATATATTTGGTGACAAGGCAATAATACGCAATAAAGTGTTTACAAGGCGTTTGAAGATGTAACAAAGCATTACATGTGTGTATTACAAATAAACAATTGACTATGCATGAGTGAAAGTACACTGCAAATTGCATAGTTTTATTAACTGAGGTTATTATGAAAACTGAGCCTATGACGTGTCGTTTAGGCTGCGGTGCGTGTTGCATTGCACCGAGTATTAGCTCCCCAATCCCAGGAATGCCGAATGGTAAAAAAGCCGGAGAGCGTTGTATTCAGCTAGATGAGCGTAATTTATGTAAATTATTTGGCGATGAAAGTCGCCCAAAAGTATGTAGCGATTTTAGCGCCACATTTGATGTGTGTGGGTCAACAAATGCAGAGGCTCTAGCGCTTATAACCGAGCTTGAGCAATTAACCTAGCTTACGAGGTTAATACACATATATTTACATTTAAGGTAACGCTAAGTACTTAATAAACTCAGATTGGAGTATTAATACTTCAATTTACTAAGGGAATATATGATCAGAGTTGATTATTCACAGTACTCATTAACTGAGCTTGAAGAAGCCATAAAGAGCATAGATAAACAAAAGTACGTTGGAAATTATCAGGCTCTAATGAATGAGTATTCTAAAAGAGAAAATAACTTAGCTGCTTATAATGAACAAACCGAATCTCAGTTAGAATCTAGTGAACCAAATATAAAAACAACAAGTGAATTTGAACGCTTATTAGGAATATGTTTTTTTGGGCTTATTTTTGGTGCTCCAATAGGAGCAGAGGTTGATCCTAATACTTTAACTGGTTCAGATATATTTATCTCTTTGTTATTAATCACTATGTTTGGTGGTTTATTAGTTCATTCGTTTAACAATGGCTGGACTTTTGGAGGTAACAATAAATTTTATATTAAAGAAGACCCTATTATGTTTACCGTTGCACAGTTAATTTATGCATGGCTTTTAGGTTTATTTTCCGCTGTTTTTGTACTCGCAGTATTTTCCTAAATTAAATTTATTAGGTACCCACCTATAAGCAGGTACCTAATAAATTCCTAAAGTTTTAATTACCAACTATACGTTGCGCTTAACGTATATTGCTCACCGCGTCCTGGTGTACCTGGTATTTCTTCAAACGACTCATTCCATAAGTTATCAGCCGCTAAAGTAATAAATAAATTGCTTAACTGAGGCGGGGTTATTTTAAGCGTTAGCTGGGTAAATAACGCGTTGTCGTGGCAGTTTCTAAGCGCGTTTTTGTGTTGTGTACGCCATTCGTTATCTATTCTAAATTCTAAAATATCAGTTGGGTTGTACACAGCGCCGAGTGTTAAACGGTGATCAGGAAAGTTTAACGCGTAAAAACTGGCATCAATATCGGCAGCGCCATAGTTTTCTGATTTATGCAAATAGGTGTAGCTAGCAATAAGTTTTGCAGTATCAAAGTGCTTAGTCGCTAAAAATTCAACCCCTGCAGTATCAATATCAACCGGGTTGGCAAAGCGCGCAGAGGTAGAGTCAAAATTAAAGGTCCAATCGGTTAAGTTATTATCTTTTCGATAAAAAATAGCCGAATTTAACTGCCAGCTTTGCTTTTCAAGTAATAAGCCTAGCTCTAAGTTTGAAGTCGTTTCGCGCTCAAGGTTGTAGTTACTTCTAAATAACCCGCCAGAATCGCTGCCGCCAATGGCTGTGTAGCCTGCAACTTGGCTCGCCTGCGCGTACGATAAATAAAGGCTTTGCGCTGTGCCGTCATTATTTTGGGTATTTAAGGTTATATCACCAATGGCTGATACCTCAGCATCATCACGATTTGTATCGTCATACGCAGCCCCTAAACGAAATATAAGCTGTTGGTTAGCCTTTAGCGCCATAGTGTATTGGGGCAATATACTCAGTTTATAATATTTTCGTGAGGTAAAGTTGTTTTCAAGTGTTGTTGATTCAATTGAATCATCAATAAATTGTGCAGAGTAATTTATTGCCAGTGCATTGCTTTGTGTATGGCGGCCCGAAAGAGCAAGCGATTTAACTTTACTTTTATGAAACGCTTCAAATGCACTTGGGTTTTCGCGCGAGTAAATATAGTGATCGTCATGGGTACGGTAATACGCCGATACTTCAACATTACTGTTTTCAGCGTAGGTTTGCTTGTGATTAAGCATCCAAAGGCGTGTTTCTAGATCTTCAGTTTCGTTAACGCCAAAAGGGGTATACAAGTTAGGCCAGCCAAAAAACTTATCTTGCGAGCCATAAAATAAATCGGTTTGGCTATTCTCACTTGCCAATTGCACGCGAGCTGAGGCGCGCGAAAAGTCATGGTCACCATTATCAATAGTGCCATCACTTTGCGAGTGAGAATATTCACCTTCAAAACCTAAGGTATAGTCAGCTAAGCTATCAAGTTGTGTACTTTTAGCTGCATGAATACTTTGAAGATTAAAGTCATTCGTACCAGTACCAAGCGATACACTACCGCCAGTAATAATTGGTTTCCAACCAAACGAAACTGTACCTACAGAGCTGTTCATACCGTACAGTGCGTTATCAGCACCGGTTAAAACATCTGGGCCACTTAGCATTTGTGGTGCTATGGGTATTTCAGCAAAATAATGCCCAGATTGCGGGTCAAGCAGGGTAGCGCTTCCTACTCTAAAACCGGTGTTTTCAAAAATCCCACCGCGAATAGTTACATCAGCTTGTGCTTCAGCCATATTACGCGATTGAAGATCAACACGGGGATCGTACTCTAAATTAGAAATAGGCGAGTCAAATGTACCTACAGGCAGTTTATTCGCAGTAGGCGAAGCCTCCACTGTTATTTGCTCGATTGAAGACTCATCAGATAACGTATTAGCATAAACAAATGGGGTAACACTGCATAAAAGTGCAGGCAATATAATGTGTGGTGTGCGGTTCATGTGTTTCTCGTCGTTTTTTATTTGTAGCTGCGGTTACAATTAATTTCAAAGCTCATATTTGAGCATGATAAAATAGCCAAATGTAACAGCAGTCATTTTGTGCGCGATTGTACATTAATTTGTTAATATCTGCATTTGATAACCATTTACGTAATACCGGCTTTATTAAAAACATGGTCATTCTATCGTATTAAATAGCGCACTCACTGCGTTAAAAATTATTTATATAGAACAACTATATGTCATAATTTTCGCCTTGTTATTGCGCTATTTTCTTGGCGCTATAATAGAAAACTATTTTTATGCAATCGGTATAATTACTTATTAGGTAACATTTATAATGGATACTAAAGAATATAATACTATTTACTTTGCTGGTGGCTGCCTGTGGGGCGTACAAGAGTTTATGAAACACTTACCAGGTGTTGTTAGCACACAGGCAGGGCGCGCTAATGGTTCAAGTAAAACTACAGATGGCGACTACGATGGTTTCGCAGAATGCGTAAAGGTAATTTTTGACCTAAAAGCCGTTAGCCTAAATAAGCTGTTTGACTACTTTTTTGAAATTATTGACCCATATAGTATTAATAAACAAGGGGATGACGTAGGCCCTAAATACCGCAGTGCTATTTACAGCAAACACCAAGGCCATTTAGACGCAGCAAACAATTATATAAATAAGCGCAGTGATGCAGAAAAGGTTGTAGTCGGCGTTGAGCGGCTAACTAATTACGTACCAAGCGATCCTGAGCATCAAGACCGTTTAACTAACCACCCAGATGACTATTGTCATATACCTTTTGAGTTATTGCATAAATACAGAACGAGTTAATAAAAACTATTGTTTATTTTTTCTTTGAGCTTTTTTGCTTAGTTTTTTCTCTTTTTTACGCGGAAACATGTCTCTACTTAGGTAGGGTATAGCCAAAAAAAAGATCCCACACCCTAAGTAAAAAAGAAGGTTAAAAAGATAAGCAAATGGAGAGGTAGAGAAAAAATAAACCTCAGATTCAACACGATAATCTGTTGGTATAAGTACATAACCGTCGTATATAGATTTTACTGCGATTATTATAAGTAATAACCCTAAAGCAAAAGAAAACAAAGAGAATGCTACTTGGTTCAACAGCATTCTAGTATTACTAATATTAGCGTGTTTTATTTTTGGCTTCTTTCTTGGTTTAGTATTATTTGATTGCTTCATGTTTACTAAAAAAAGTAATAAGCATAGCTATAAATATTCCGGCAAAGCCAACGGTTGAGAAAATTGAGCTATATTCACTTTTAATACTGAAAATATTTAGTAGGCTAGTTATTAATAAAAGTGATATTCCAGCTGTTTTTAAAACTTCTAGTGTTTTATTTAAACCAAACCATTCAAGGCAAGAAGGGCATTGCTTTTCAATAAAAATTCCTTTTTTATTAGTGTTTATTATATCTGTACTATTAATTTTATTCTGACAGCTAGGGCATGTAGGTTTCATTTTAATCCTTTATTTAACCTTTTTATTCTCTTAATACTCTAAAACAAATATAGCTTGATCTTCAGTTTACTGTAAATACCATTCGCAGGGAGTTATGTAAGTGTTTTTGCTAAAATCTATTTATAAAGGTAATACTGTCAACGCTACTTTAGATAGGCTCAAAACTTTAATTATATTAGAAAAATTATACATAATTTAAAGCTCTCCTTCTTGCACAAATAATTAGCGCCTACAACTTAAATTTAGCTCGGAGTAGTTGTAGACGTGCAGCTTGCTGACGTGACGAGCATAGCTCGTAATTACTTAAATCTAAAGTCCCAAAACAAACAGCCACAAAAAAGCTCACATACTGTGAGCTTTTAAATAACTAACTTAAACTTACAGCTGCTTGTGCGGCGGGAAGTTGCTTAAAATATTAGCGACTGTTTCTTTAATTGACGCTTCGCGTTGCTCAGGCGATTGGTTTTTCTTTAAACGGCCTTCTTTAGCACCACGCCATACAAGTTGATTTGATTCGCGGTCGATAATATCAATCACTAAAGTGCCTACTTCATACTCACGGGCTGTTGTATCACGTTGAAAACCTGTGCCCCAGTATCCCCAACGTGCGCCGTAACCTACGTTAAAGGTATCTACTTCAAGCTCTTTATCTACCGATGCATGGTAGTTAACAAGTACATCCGCTTGTGCTGCGTCTACTAAGCTCATACCCAACGTTTGGCTAAGCTCTTTATTAACAGCGGTACGTACGCGTTTTTCCATTAAGCCGTTAATTTGATAATTTGTGGTGTCTTTAGTTAAGCTCGCGTTTTCTACCCAAGCAAATGTTTTAAAATTACTAAAGTTAGCTGATTTGTCGTAATCCCAATCAGGGGTTTGTGTACAGGCTGTAAGTAGTGCTAGCGCTGCAACAATAAGTATATTTTTCATTACGTTTGCTCCAATAAAATGCGTTACCTTAAAATAACACACATCATTTAAATGTGTATTATTTTAACGTTCTATATTTTAGTTTAATAGCTGAGCCTTAATGGCCAATTAACTGTGTTCGACTTCTATCCAATCTTTTTCGTCTACCCAGTTTTGTGCGCCATCTTTTACTGAACGAATAGGCACAATGTAGTCGCAACTTATTTGTGGCTTAACCGAGGCAAATATAGGCACAAAGCCAAAGCTCAGTGCAGTTTCTATAATTGCTTTTTGGTTTTGCGGGTCGATATCGGCCGCTTCATCTATATAAATAGGTATACGGTAAAGGTTTTGTTCCTGATCGCTTAATAAGTAACGAATAAACAACATGCCACATAATAACTTAATAGTAATACGAGTTCCGTTTGAGCCGGCTGAGTCTATTTTTTCAAAGTGTTCGGTTTCACCTGCGCGGTTTACCACTTCAAAACGAATGTCGAACAAATCAGTTAAGGTGAGGCCTGCTTTATCCGAGGCAAGTTTTATTAAGTGATCTTTTGCTTCGTTTACTGCGCTTTCGCTAAAGGGTTCTTGGCTTAGTAAATCAAGGGTGTCGCCTTGCTCAAACTGATGCGACGTACTGATGATAGTATCAATACTATCAACCAGCATTTTGCGCGGTATTACGTTAATTTTAAACGCTTGAAGGTTAGAAATACGGTGCTGGCTTATGCCTTTATTAAAGCTATTCATCTCGCGGCGAAGGCGATCTAAGTCTTCTCGCAAGCCTTTAATGGTTGCGGCTACTTCGGTTAGTGCCACGCGTCCTTGGCGTTCAACGGCATCGCGTTCGTTATCAAGGTTGTGAAATGCGCTAATTAATTTATGGTATTTAGTAAATTCGTCGTTTTCGTTATCGAACTTAGTAATGCCTGCGTTATATACATGCAAATAGGTATTACGTACGTTTATGTCAAAATTGCGCAGCTCTTGGCAGTCTTTATTAAAGTGATGTACTAAATCGCTTAAATTATCAAAATCGACAGTTATATCAATCATGTATGGGGTTACTTTACCGCTGTATAAATCGAGAGTGTGATCAATTCGCTCGCTTTTAACTTGGCGTAGGCGCTCGGTTTGACGATTAATTTGCTCTTGTTTCGATTTAATTAACGAGCGTCTATCTGCAATTGAGCCACTATTTTTTTGAATGTCTTGCAGGTAGTCGTCAACTTGTTCGCGCTCTGCTAATAACTGCTCTTTTAGCATGGCTTGCGCTTCTACCGACTGCTGCATTACCTCAAATTGCTCTAAACGTTTTAGGGCGCTCTCAAGGCTCATTAGTTCATCGTAGAGTGCGTCTTTTTCTTTTTGTTTATCGGCAACATTTGCAGCCACTTCGCGCTGTTGTTTAAACTCTTTTAATGAGTGTTCAAGTGCACTCAACTGCGCTGTTAATTGCTCTTTGTTTTCGCCGCTTTGCATGTGTACTGGCGAGAGCTTTTTAAGTTTAATACTTGCGCCTGGAAGCGTTAGCACACCGCCTTTAACGTTTTCACTTAATAGCGATAAAAACTCCCCAAAGGCGTCTTCGTCATTAATGGTTATATCGCCATTAGTGGTGGTTGCAAACGAGAGTAGGTCGGGGTTTAAAATGCGCGATATTTCTTCTACTTCTTTAAGTGATAGGTCTTCGCGCATACGGGTAAACAAATTAAACTCAAGGTTTTTAAGCTGCAGTTTTAAACTTTTGATTTGTTTTTGCGTTTCGCTAATACGGTAATCAAGCGTGTGCAGGCTTTGCCCTTGTGCGCTGGTTATTGAGTGCGAAAGCGACTCGAAATCATGCTTAAGCTGGCTAAGGCTAGTTTTAAGAGTGGCCTTATTTACCAGCTCAAACTCGCTTTTTAGAGCGCTGTAATCTAAAAACCATTGCTCAATTTGGGTTTGTCTGCGCTCTATATCGCGTGATTGCTGAACGTATAGGCTTTGCTTTTGTTCAAACTCATGTTTTTCGTGTTCTATGTCTTCAAGTGCAACACCTAACTCATTTAGCTGCGCCTCTTGGTAAGTATCAAAGTCAATGAGTGCTTGGTCAATTTTAGGTGCGTAGGCTGCTAACTTACCTTTAAGCACAGTTTGATTTTCAAGCATTGATTCAAGCGCACTTATTGGCTCTTGCATTGATTCAAGGGCTTTTAATTCACGTTTAGCGCGGTTTACTTTATCAAACGAGCGACGCCATACTTCGTAAAAGTCGACCTTTGAGTTTGACATATGGCGTTCAAACACGCGTAGCATAAAGCGTTTAACATCGCTTGCGCCCAATTTATGTAAGTTAAGAATACGTCTAAAAATTTCTTTATAAATGGCAGAGTCTTGCACATTATTAAGCGGGATCATTTTTAAATTAATGTCGCCATCAAACGGGGTTGCGCCACCGGTAAGTAGGGCGTTTAGCTCTTGTGCTTTTAGCTCAATAGGGTTGTAATTAAGCGACTTTAAATGATTAAACAGCTTGGTAAACTTAATTATGGTATTACCTTGCGTGTACTGCGCTAAATCAAGTTTGCCCTGGTAGCAAAAGTACTGATGCGCGTAACCGGCTATTTTACCAAGGCCCGCTACACCAATAACAACCGAGCCATGAGGGAGGTTAGCTTCTAGTAAAATGTACGACTGATCCGATGAAAAATAAAACTTACGGGTTTCATCTAAATCGTGTCCGTCCCATTCGGTTAAGCGTAAATCGTTTATAAGCGGAAATTGCAGGGCGTTAATAACCGAGCTTTTACCGGTATTGTTAGGCGCACAAATAGAGCTGCTTTTATCAAGCGGGATCACACATTTTGCATAGCCTGCAGTATTAAGTAAGGCGAGTTTACTCAGTCCGTATAGGTTTTTCATTCCTCGTCCTCCGTAATGTAGGTTTCTTCGTTTACTTCCATTAGAGCATCTATGTAACGGTGAATAGGCGCTTGTAGCATAAATCCGCCTTCTACTTCGCGGGCAAGGCCTAAACGTACCATGCGCAGGTATACGTCTTTACGTAAATCTGAGCCCGAAAATATCTCAAGCTGATCAAATAAGTGTTTGTTAATTTGCACTAAGGTTTGCATCAGTTCTAAATCGTTTACGTCATCAAACAAGGCGCGCATTGGGTCTTTACCCGTATTGGCAAAATGCTCAATTAAAATGTAAATAGTAAGTGCGATAGCACGGGATATTTTGCCCATATTTGGCGTGCTTTCGTCGCTTGTAAAGTAGTAAAAGCCGCGGCTGTCGTGTTTTAAATCGTGGCCAAGGGCGTTAAATAAAGCACTGTAGGCGTCTATGTGTTGGTCAAGCTCTTGCCACATTACGTTGTCTTGTTCGCAAATATGATAACCCGCAACTAATTTCTTATTAATGGCTTGCAGGTGTGTTAGCTCGTCTAGGTTTATATGTGTCATGTGTTACTCGTCTGCCTTTGTATCTGGCTGAGGCGCTGAATTAAATGGGTATAATGAAAAGTGTTGGCCGGCTATTTTTACGCGCGCTTTTTCATCGCTTTGGCTAATATGCACGTCGCTGTCGCTGACTAGTTTTTGATACAAAAATAGCATTTCGTCGGCGTCTAGGTCGGGATAGCTTTCATCTAAAAATTGCAGCAGTGGTTGAGGCTTTTTGCGTTTTTTATTAAAGCGTTTTGCAAAGGTTTTTTTAACATCGTGGTAATCAGGAATGTTAGGCGTTACAAAAGCCGGTACGTCTTGTTGCTCTGGAAGCTGGTATTCTTCATGTTCAAATTCCACTAAGCTTGCCATGTAAGCCACTATATGGCGCTGCTGCCCAAGCGAATAGCGCTGCGCATCGCTTACAAAGTTTGGCTGTACCGCACTTAGCATGTTGTCTACGCCATTTTTACGCACCAGGCCGAGCACTTTTGCCGCTTGGCGGGTAATTAAGTTATTACGGCGTAGTTCTTCGCGCAGTGGCATGAGCATATCGGCACTTTTACGTAAGCTTTCTCGGCCAACTAAATGCATTTCGAGTATACGGGTACGTAACTGCTCAAGCATGCGTTTGTCGTTGTAGGCTTTACCTGAGCGCTCAATGTGCTCTATTTGCTTACTTATTTGTTGCTCAATAATTGTAAAGCAGGCATGAAAATCGCCCCTAATATCGACCATTTCAAGCATCGGCTCTATGTATTCGTCAAAGGCTTCTATTACGGCTTTGTAGCGCTTTTGCAAAGATTGCACAGCGTGATCAGACTTAGCTTGCTCAACAATATTTAATATGGCGTTTTCGTTGTGCGCGTAGAGCTTCATTATTTTACGCACCCGATCATCCATAATGCGGCTAAAACGGCGCAAATCGTCAAAGTCTTCCATTTCGCCAGCATTATCTAAACGGTTTCCTAGACGGGCTAAGTCATCAACCAAAACGCTAATTTCTTGTGCTAAACCTAGGTGTTCTTCTTGTAATAAAAAGGTCGCAAAATCGGCAATGGCACGGTTAATTTCAAGCTGAGAAGATTTAGCCAATGGAATGAGTATATCTTGATTGAGCAAGCGATTTGTTTCTTTGTATATGCGCTCGTTTGTCCATGTGGGCTGCTTTTGCTTAATGGCGTTTTGTACGTCTTTTAGGCTAAAGTCGGCCATTTTAAAACGTTTAAATAATAGCTCTAAAACACCCCAATGTTCGCTAAGGGTATTTAGCAGCTTTTTAGCTGGGATCATATGAGGTTACAACATCCTAGTATTTTATTATTGAGTTCTTACAAAGGACTCATTATTACGTATTTTGCCTGCATATAGTATTCGTTTTTAAGACCATTTAATAATAGTTTTTGCACATCTGTGGTGCTAAAATCCGCACCAAAATTAGGAACGATCAAATGTGAGTTATTTGAACGTTCTGTTAAAACTATATCAAAGGTTATTTAACTACCATGGTCCCCTCGATAATTTTAACCCTAATAGCGATTGCCTTTTTACTGATCGTTATAGAAGATATAATTCACGTAAATAAAGCTAAAACAACACTCTTTTTTGGAACGCTTTGTTGGATTATACTTTTTGTTAACCCTCTTCATGGGCAAAGCCCAGCAACTATTCAGCATCTTCTTAACGAAAACATATTAGAAATAGCCTCACTGTGGCTGTTTTTAATGGCCGCTATGACCTTCGTTGCGTATTTAAACTCTAAAGGGTTTATAGAAAATATTGTGCACCGGGTTATGCCTAAAAGCATTAGCGAACGGCAGCTTATGTTTTTAGTGGGCGGCTTTGCATTTTTGTTTTCGTCTATTTCTGACAATGTAACCGCTACGCTTATATCACTTGCAGTGGTTATGTCGTTAAATCTTGAAGCTAAAAAGCTCATTAAATACGCCACACTTATTGTGTTTGGGGTTAACTCTGGCGGTGTATCGCTAATAACCGGTGATGTAACCACCTTAATGATATTTTTGGACGGCAAGGTTTCTATTGCAAACTTATTACTGCTTATAGCGCCTGCGTTTATAAGTGTAATGCTATTAGCGCTTTTACTCTCTATTGGTATGAAAGGGCAAATAGAGTTTGTAGGCTCGCAAAAAAAACGTATAGAAAAAACCGATATTACCATCGCCATCATTTTTTTATCAACCGTGGTAAGTACGTTAACACTTAGCGTAATTTATAGCGTACCGCCGCTATTAACGTTTTTATTTGGCTTATCGGTAATGTTTTTAGTGGCGCAATTTTTAATGCGCAAAAAAGATATAAACAAAGACATCATCGATTTTGTACGCGACATAGAATACGACACGCTACTGTTTTTTGTGGGTGTACTTTTACTTGTTGGCGCATTAAAAGAAATTGGTATTTTAAGTAAATTTACCGATTTATATACAGTAATGGCACCTGAGTACGCTAACTATTTAATGGGAATACTCTCGGCAGGGGTTGATAACGTACCGCTTACTGCTGCGCTATTAAAAGCAGATATAGTAATGAGCCAGCAACATTGGTTGTCGTTTACCTATGCAACAGGTGTAGGTGGGTCAATGCTTATAATTGGTTCGGCAGCGGGTATTATTGCCATGAGCAAACTTAAAGCACTTACTTTTACTAGCTACTTTAAATTATCGCTGCAATTATTAATTTGTTATACCGTAGGTTATGCAGGCGCTTACTTTATGGGTGGTTTTGTTTAATATTTACTATAAATGCTTGACACCTAGACGTCTAAACGATAACTTTCAAAGCCCCGCTAATTAGCGGGGCTTTGTTTTATTAGCCAATGGTTAATAAAGCATTCAGAAGAGGTGCGATACTTAGGTATTTAATGGTAGGTGACGAACGCCAATAACCATTAAAGAGGGAAGTACTCGCCGAGAAAAATAATGGTACGTCGCTATTGTTTTTCGGTTTATGGGGCTGAATCCTCAAAACTGTCACCAATATAGGTGGAGAGCTTCTGGCAGCGGACTTATCTTCAAGCATTCCTTTGCCAAGTTCTTCTTGTTTTATTGCGGTTTGGATACCGCGAAAGGAGACTAAATGACTACCCAATCAGCGCCACAAACAGTGCCTAAAACAGAGTTAAGCGCAAAATCAGATTACATCGTTGCCAAATTTGGCGGAACCAGTGTTGCAAACTTTGAAGCGATGAGTCGCTGCAGCGAAATTATTGTTGCAGATAAAAGCGTACGTATTGTAGCTGTGAGCGCCAGTGCCGGCGTAACTAACCACTTAGTTGCACTGTGTAAATCAAGTATTACCCCAGAGCATCGCCAAGAACACATAGACGGCGTGCTAGCCATTCAGCACGCTATTTTAGATGAATTATCGCTTGATGCCGATTTAGCCGTAGGCTTTAACGAAACATTAAAAGCATTCCAAACACTAGCGATTGAAGCACTAACAACTGATCAGCAGCACGATGAGCTACTTAGCTTTGGTGAGCGTTTATCGTCGTACTTATTTGCACAAGTGCTGCGTTTAAAAGGCTTAAATGCTGACCGTTTTGATGTACGAAAAGTACTTAAAACTGATAGCCAGTTTGGTAAAGCAACACCTAATGTTAAAGCCACAGCGCAAGCGGCTAAAGAAGTATTAATTCCGCTATTAGATGAGCAGGTAATTGTGACTCAAGGTTTTGTTGGCAGCGACGAATTTGGCCAAACAACCACGCTTGGCCGTGGTGGCTCAGATTACAGCGCTGCATTACTTGCTGAAGCGATTAACGCTAAAAGCGTACATATTTGGACCGACGTAGTGGGTATATTTAGTACCGACCCTCGTTTGTGTGCAAAGGCAACACCTATAGCCCGTTTAAGCTTTGACGAAGCCGCAGAAATGGCCACCTTTGGCGCAAAAGTATTGCACCCAGCCACTATTTTACCAGCGAGTCGCAGCCACATTAATGTATTTGTAGGTTCAAGCCGTGAGCCAGAGCGTGGTGGTACATGGATTGAGCGTGAAAAATCGCAGCAACCAGGTATACGCGCAGTAACGCAACGTAAAAACCAAATATTGCTCACACTTAAAAGCCCTGAAATGCTACTGGCGAGTGGCTTTTTAGCCCGCGTGTTTACTATTCTAAGTGAGTTTAATATATCGGTAGATTTAGTTACTACCTCTGAAATAAGCGTAGCCATTACGCTCGATAACGCGCCTAATGCCTCGCGCCCAGAGCTTGAGCAAGCGTGTTTAGATAAGCTTGCTGAATTTTGCCATGTATCGGTTGAAAACAACTTAACGTTAGTGGCGCTTATAGGTTCAGAAATACAGCTTCGCCAGCACGAAATGAACTTAATGAATGTTTTAAAAGAGTTTAATATTCGTTTAATTTGCCACGGTGCAAGTAAGCACAACCTTTGCTTTTTAGTAGAGCAGAGCGAGTCAGATACCGTGGTACAAGCTATACACAGCCGCCTACTTGAGGCATAAAAAAGCTAAAGTATAAAGTCTGTTATTAAAAAGCATCGCCAGTCGGTGCTTTTTTTATGCGCTACAGTTACATCAAAGTTATTACTTTCAATTGAGGCACAGTTACTTGATGCACTCAGTGTTGCCGCATTTAACTCATTAAACACATTAGGGCTAAGCAATTTAGCAATAGGGCGGCTGGTGGCTTTAGCAAGCGACTCTTTTAATGTCCAAATTCTAAAAAAGGTATTAGCTTGGGCTTGGGTATTACTTGGCTTGGTAATTAGTGCTATTTCGTCTGGGTGATAAAAATGCTTAGCGAGCTTTTCAAACGGGCGCTTTAGGCTTATTTTTTCAATATCAAAACCAAACTCAGTTTTCGCTAAGTTAAGGGCTACGCCAACCAGACCATGAGAGTGCGAAATACAGGTATTAAAAATGTCGCCACTAACATGCAGTTGTAGTTTTGCGCTCGCTTCGTCAAATTGAGTGCTCATACTATTTAGCGTTATGTTAGCGTATTGTGGCTGCGTTATTTTAACAAGTTGTTTTAATAATATGCGAGAAGCCAAATACTCTTGTTTTGCTTGCGCTCTTTTACGGCGGTTTATAACGCTTAGCTCAAACGGGCTTAAGTAATCAGGTAAATTAAATTTACTTACATCTAGTTTTGTAGCATCAAATAATAAAATACTGTTATTAGCTAACGGTAAGTTTGTTAATTGAATAGGGGTAACACTTAAGGTGTTTTTAAAATAATGTGCGGTCATAAATGCTTAAATTGAGTGAGCCGCTGTAATTATGAGCGGTTAACAGAGCTTATTTATACAACGAGCAATTTTATTACTCAGCTGGCATGAAATATGGTTTAATTCACAACTATCAAAATAATAACAGATTTGTAGATGTATGGCACAAGTGCGTGATGGCTTTCAAAGCCGATTTGGTTTTGTTTTAGCCGCTGCTGGCGCAGCAGTGGGTTTAGGTAATATTTGGGGTTTTCCTACGCAGGCAGCCAACCATGGTGGTGGTGCATTTTTACTCGTTTACTTTATTGTCATTTTTTTATTGGCATTGCCGGCGCTCTATACCGAGCTTTACTTAGGTCATAAGGCACAAGCAAATCCAGTAAAAGCCCTTGGCGATGCATGGCAAAATACTAATAAAAAAATAGGTGCTGCGGCAGGTTATATTGGCCTTGCGGGCGCTGTGGTTATGCTTAGCTTTTATTCTCTTGTAGCTGGGTGGATGCTTTCATACGCCATTGAGCCCATAACCTCATTTTTTGGCTTTGATGCCGCAAGCGACTTTTTACATAGTGACTCGGTGCTGCGTAATTTTGTATTTACGCCACTTATGCTTATTTTAACAGCCAGCATTATTTTAAAAGGGGTTAAGTCGGGTATTGAAACCTGGTCACGCCGTTTAATGCCGTTGTTACTGGTTTTATTAATTGGCTTAATTGTTTATATAGCCAGCTTAGATGGCGCAAGCGAAGGTTTTGCCGCGTATTTAATACCTGATTTTAGCCAAGTGCTCGACCCAAATTTAATTATTGCAGCAATGGGGCAGGCGTTCTTTTCGCTCTCATTAGGTGTAGGTTGTATGATGATTTACGGCTCGTACTTACAGCCAGATGCAAATCTGCCAAAACTAACCGCAAGCGTTGCACTACTCGATACAAGCGTGGCATTTTTAGCCGGTTTACTCATTGTGCCTGCAATTTATGTAGCGCAACATAATGGCGTTGAAGTGTTTAACGGCGGTAAATTAATTGGCGAAGGGCAGCTTATTTTTGCCATTTTACCAGAGCTATTTAACACGATGGGCGAAATTGGTTTATTAGTCGGCTTGTTGTTTTTTGTACTTATGTCGATTGCATCGGTTACATCAACTATATCAACCACTGAGATCCCGGTTGCCTTTTTAGTCGAAAACCATAATGTGAACCGCACTAAAGCAACGTGGGCAGTCAGTTTAGTCGTACTTATATGTGCAAGCGCGATTATATTAAACTTTGATTGGTTATTTGGTTTGGTAATTATGCTGTTTACCCAATACCAATTACCGCTTATGGGATTATTTTACTTTATTACAGTAGGTTGGATGTGGCAGCGTGGGAATAAATTACATGAAGCAACAACAGGGATTCACTATTGGTTTGCTCAGTACATTCGTTTTGTGTGCCCAATATTAATGACCCTGGTATTTGCTAACGTAGCCTTTGGGTGATTATGGCAAAGCCATAGAGCTAGCATTAAAAATAGATTAATAAAGCGAAGTGAACTTATAAACTCACTTCGCTTTTTTGTATCTATTTTAAATAACTTATAAAACCTCATTAGTTAGAGGCTTACTTTCACAAACTTCCAGCGCGTTTTGTATAGTTGTATTAGCAATCTCGGTAAGTGCTTCTTGGGTAAAAAATCCCTGATGACCTGTTACTAATACATTTTTAAAACTGACTAAGCGCGAGAATATATCGTCTTGATTTATTTCATCGCTGTGGTTTTTAAAAAATAGCTCTGATTCTTGCTCGTACACGTCGAGCCCTAAATACCCCAGCTTTTTAGTTTTAAGTGCGTTTATACACGCTTTACTATTAAGCAGCGCGCCACGTGAGGTATTAATAAGCATAACGCCGGGTTTCATTTTATTAAATGCTTCATCATTTATTAAGTGGTGAGTTTGTTCGTTCAGTGGGCAGTGCAGTGAAATTATATCGCTTTTAGTGAGCAGCGAATCTAAATCGGTAATAGTGTAATTACCAGGTTGTGCATATGGGTCGCACACTAAAACGTTTGCACCAAAGCCATTTAATATATTACAAAGCGCAAGGCCAATTTTACCGCAACCTATAATTCCAACCGTTTTGCTGTGCAGGTTAAAGCCTAATAAACCGTTTAAATCAAAGTTGTCTTCGCGTACGCGGTTATAGGCCTTATGCGTTTTACGGCTAAGCGTAAGCATAAGTGCAATACAGTGCTCTGCTACGGCTTCTGGGCTGTATGCGGGTACGCGTAATACGTTCATGCTATTTGCTTTTGCAGCAGGTAAATCTACGTTATTAAACCCCGCACAGCGTAGTAAAATGGTTTTTATACCAAAGCTTGCAAGCTGCTTTATTACAGCGTCATCAACGGTGTCGTTTACAAATACACATATAGCATCAAAGTCTTTAGCTAAAATGGCGGTGTTTTGATTAAGAGATTGCTCTAAATAAGTAATCGATACACTACCTTGGCCTGTAATGCTTTGCTCAAAAAAAGGCTGCTCGTACTTTTGGGTGCTAAAAAAAGCAATGTTCATGTTATTGGCTCCAACGCTTATATGCTCATCTTTATAACATTAAACTACTTTTAGGTAATCCGCTTTAATAAGCGCCACTTTATTGTTTTAAAATAACTAAATGCCTTTTAATGCTGCAAAGTTTGTTACTATTTTTGGGCTTTTTTTACCACTCGCTTTTTTTCGCAAGTTGGCTTCAATAACGTGTTTTAGCGTTTCGGGCTTGGTACGTGGCGCGTAACGCGCAACTAGTTGCCCTTCGGTATTAATTAAAAACTTTGTAAAGTTCCACTTTATTGCGCGGTTTTGAGAAATACCACGCGTATGAGATTTTAAATAATTAAACAGTGGGTGTGCTTCAGGGCCGTTTACCATTACTTTCCCAAACACCTCAAACGATACGTTAAATTGCGCTTGGTAAAAGTCTTTAATGGCTAAATTATCAAGAGGCTCATTTTGACCAAATTGATTACACGGAAACGCCAATATTGTAAATCCGCTGCTTTTGTATTCTTGATACAGCTTTTCGAGGGCGCTTAATTGCACCGAAAAGTTACACTTACTGGCTGTATTAACAATAAGTATGGTTTTGCCCTTTAACTGGCTAAGAGGAAAACTTTCACTGTTATAAAGTGGTGCGTTAAATTGATAAATGCTATCCATAGGTTACCTACTTAATTTCCAAATAGTGGAAATTTTATAAAGACTTTCATTCGCTTTTTCGCTACCCGATTGACATAATCGAGGCCTAGTTTCTAAGTTATCAGTTTAATAGGTCATTTTTATGTCAATGAAAGTCGCATTTATAGGTTTAGGCGTAATGGGTTACCCAATGGCGGGTCATTTAGCAAAAGCAGGGCACAGTGTATGTGTTTATAACCGCACTACAGCTAAGGCTAAAACGTGGACAGAACAATACTCCGGTTGCTTTGCGCCCACTCCACGCGAAGCGGTAAGTAATGCCGAAATAGTGTTTATGTGTGTTGGTAACGATGACGACTTACGCTCTGTAGTATATGGCGACGATGGTGTTTTAGCGGGCATGCTGCCGCACACTGTTTTAGTTGATCATACAACAACCTCAGCTGAAGTAGCCCGTGAGGTAGCAGCAAAAGCGGCGCTGCAAAATATCGACTTTATAGATGCGCCTGTATCGGGCGGGCAAGCGGGCGCTGAAAATGGTGTTTTAACGGTAATGGCCGGTGGCAATGAAACTGTATTTGCAAAAGCACAGCCTGTAATGGCGGCATTTAGTCGTTTTAGCCAGTTGCTAGGCGAAGTTGGCTCTGGCCAATTATGTAAAATGGTTAATCAAATCTGTATTGCTGGCGTAGTGCAAGGCTTAGCAGAAGGCCTACATTTTGCGAAGCAAGCAGGTCTTGATGGCGAAAAAGTAATTGAAACCATATCAAAAGGCGCAGCCGGTTCGTGGCAAATGGAAAACCGCTACAAAACAATGTGGGCAGGTGAGTACGAGTTTGGCTTTGCGGTAGATTGGATGCGTAAAGATTTAGGTATCGCACTTGATGAAGCTAAAAACAACGGCGCTACTTTACCGATGACTGCAACGGTCGATCAATACTACGCTGATGTACAAGCCCTTGGTGGCGGCCGATACGACACCTCAAGCCTACTTGCACGAATAGAAGCGCTGCATAAAAAATAACGTTTCACATTTTCAAGATTAAAAGCTTCGCTTTTCACGTGAGCAAGCTCTACGTCTACCACCAAGGTGTAGATGTGGGGTTTACTTGTAGACGCGAAGCTTGCTTGCGTGATGGGCGAAGCCCATAATAATTTAATCAAAAACGCGACGCTTTAATTACTAAAGCGTCGCGTTCTTATATGCGTTATACAAACTTAAAACAAATTACATGCTCTGCGCGTAGTTATAAAGCGCCTTTAAAATGGTTAGGTTCTTTTCGCTGTCGTCGTGTTCATGGGCCAAGTTTTCAAGGGTGATCATAAAATCTTGTGCGCTAATTGAGGGTTGATCTTCCCCGTGCATTAACTTGTTTTGACAATACTGGCGCCATTGGTCAAGTTCTTGCTGGTTTAGCGTTTCTGGCCAGTTACGGGCGCGGTATCTAAATAATAACGTATTAAACTTTTTATCTTCAAAGTCTAAATTTAAGCCCGCTAGCTCATCTGGTTTAGCGTCGCGAATAATCGCAAATTTAGCTTTATCGGCATGGCTTGTAAAGCCATCGTAAAGTAAGTAATCAACGTTAGTGGTTGCGCTGTAATCACCTTTTTCGTTAAACACTTCGGTTACTTTATCACGAAGCTCGGTATTGGCTTTTAAAATAGCTAAATTCGTAAGGCACTGCTCGCGGTCAATTCCTAAACGGGCTGCGTTTTCAGGCAATAACGTTTTAGCAGGCGCTAAAATAGGGCACTTATTTAAATGCACCAGCTTTAAACCAACAGGTAAATCGCCCTCGGCTAAATCTACGCGTTTGGTGTATAAACGTTTACGTAGCTCTTCAACATTTAAATCAAGTAACACTTGCGGGCTTTGGGTTAAATCAAAACAAATAACGGCGTTTTTATTTACCGGATGAAAGCTCATAGGCGCAACCCACGTTGTACAACCCTGCGTTGCAGGAATACGCGATGATGTATGTACAAGCGGCGTCATGTTAAATACATCAACTAAATCGCCAAGTGCTTTTTTATTACGCAGCCCAAAAAAGAAGTTATAAAGCTTTGGCTGTTTTTCTTTTATTAGTTTAGCCAGTGCAATAGTGGCGGTTACATCGCTTAGCGCATCGTGCGCAGCAGCGTGTTCAATACCGTTGGCTACTGTTAAATGCTCAAGCTTAAAGCTTGGGCTGCCATCTTCTTTTAACGGCCATTCAATGCCCTCAGGGCGAAGCGCATAGCAAGCACGTACTAAATCAATAATATCCCAGCGGCTATTATTGTTTTTATATTCACGCTCGTATGGGTCGTAAAAGTTACGATAAAAGCTATAGCGGCTTACTTCGTCATCAAAGCGAATACTGTTATAACCAGCCACACAGGTATTTGGTACACTAAATTCGGCATGAATTTTTGCAATAAATTCAGCTTCAACCAAGCCTTTTTTCATCGCCACTTGTGGTGTAATACCCGTAATTAAACATGCCTCAGGGTGAGGCAAGTAATCCGCTTGCGGCTTACAATATTCAATAAGCGGTTCGCCAATTATATTTAAATCAAGATCGGTACGAATACCTGCAAATTGGCTCGGCTTATCCTTTTGAGGGCTCGCCCCCCACGTCTCGTAGTCGTGCCAATAGATTGTTGCTTGATTTTGCTCTTGATATGCCATGCTGAAAACCCTGAGTAGTTAACTTTAAAGCGCCTAAATACGCGCCAAGTTACTAAAATAATGAATTATTTAGATTATGGCATATGGGCGAGGGAGTTTATAGGTTTGGTGTTGAAATGGTGTGTGAGATCTAAGTAGTCTCGATAATAAGTGTAATACATCTCAGATTTTTATTAAAAGTTAATCTATATGGAATTAAAGTTAATAAGAGGAGCAATTTGTAGGTTGCAATATAGAATTATTAATTCATTTGAGATGACACATGTTCACGCTATGATGATTGGATAAATATATAATAAATAATTAAAAGGAATAGTTAGGCTATGGAGAGTTCCCAAGAAAGATTTGAGTACTTGAAAAGTAAAAACTACACATTGAAGCTTTTGCATGAAGAACTAGGTAGAGATATAAATATTCGAGACCCGTTACCCGCAGAGCCTGTACTTGCTGAGCAATTATTATGCTCTCGCTCTGAAGCTAGGGAAGCCATTATTATTCTAGAATGCTTTGGTTATGTAAGTTGTCGAAGTCGTTCAAATAATATTATTGTTAAAAACTTTAATGAACCCCCAAACGACACATATCAATATTTCAAAAAACTTTATGATTCATCTGAAGATTTTAAAAAGTTTTATATTAGCCTGGATGGTAAATATAAAGAAGGTGATAATTTACCGGGCGAAAGGGTTTTAGCAAAGAGTATTAACTTTAGCCGACAAAAAGCTCATGAGTTATTAGTGAGGTTGGAGTGCTTTGGTTATTTAGATATAAACCATGGGAAACCCTGTAAAGTCTTGAGCCACCTCTAAGGTTTATGAAACTAAAGTTTGCTATTTTCTGGAGGGATAAATTAGTGCCTCAACTGAAATTAGGCTGAATTAATGAAATTTGTAGCCAGAATCTTAAGTAATTTGGCATTAGACTAAAGTCTATAAGTTAATTTTCTTCACTTATTGGTTTTGTTTTAATCGTTTGTCGTTTTTATGGTAATTCTCTAAAGTTCAGTTGTCGGCAACAAGCACGACTTAACCAAACAGGATTATGACCATGAAAACACTTATCAAAACTATCGCTCTTAGCTCACTACTTACTTGTTCAGCTGCTGCAATGGCTGATCAAAGTGATTACAAATTAATGGTTATCGAAACTGCAACGGCGCCGCAGCCACTTGAGCAATCATTTAATAGCTGTGCACTTAATGTTAAGTCAAAAAACTATGCACAAGCTGAAGAAATTTGTACAAAAGCAATCGCTCTCTTAAAAGATGCAGATGGCCCAAAATTTAAAGTACGCCAGCTTACCTCTTACGCTCTAAGTAACCGTGGTGTAGCGCGTTTAAAATCGAATAACGAAACTGCTGCATTAGCCGATTTGTACGAAGCTAACCAAATGTCTAACAGCACTATGGTATCGCACAACTTAAATCGCGCTAAAGAAGAGCTTTCTTTATAAAAGATTGCTTATAAAGTGTTTTATAAAACACTTTAATTAAGCGAGAGTACAAAAAAGCCATGTTAGGTTAAACCCTTATATGGCTTTTTTGCGTTTTTGCTATTTATAAAAAGTACAAATGCAGTGCTACAGTAAGCCTACTTATACTAATCGCAATAATACCTAAGCGTTTTGAGGCGCTAAAGCGAGGCTAGCTGAGTTAAAAGTTGCTCATTGAAAACTGCATGAATGCAAAAGGTAATTCAATGCAGAAACAATTAGTGATAACAACTAAACAGTGATGTTTTGCCTTGTTTATGTAAGGCTTTAGTACCTAAAACAGCTAAGTTGATTAAGCGAACGGGTATTTAAAATAATAACCAATTACTATTTATGGATAAATTAATATGGAACCTACCGTCGCCTCTTCAGGGGTAGTGTTTAGAAATCTGTGTCATTTCAGTATTATTAAGAAAACAGGAGTGACACATGACTCAATCTTTCGACTTCAACAAAGCATTAGCTGAACTTCAAGCTGGTAAAGGCCTTACTGGCGAAGA
>Ga0207907_100071_pt1 | contig 83066 bp, 77 predicted proteins | sample LinPmetageLP52_FD_184062 | JGI IMG/M metagenome (GOLD analysis project Ga0207907, IMG submission 184062) | Marine viral communities from the Subarctic Pacific Ocean - LP-52 (SPAdes) | ecosystem: Environmental > Aquatic > Marine > Oceanic | place: Pacific Ocean | collected 2011-08-26
CTCACGGCGGGTCTGCTTACGTTTACCAGCGTATTCGGCGTCTGCAAAGCTCATCTGTTTCATGCGGTGGTCTCGAAAATGGCGCTGACGCATTTTACCTTTTCAGGAAGTCTTTTTCAGACCTTCCCTAGCTCTTCATGCATGGTGAGTGTTGAATTTATAGATTGAGAGAAAGAAGGAAGAGCAAGAACATCCTGATGGGATATCTCGTAATCGCAGACATCATTTAGGTCGTTAATAAATAGCTTATTCTTTGCGCACCATTGCAGGTATTGTTTTTCCTTTCTCGTTTTTGAGCTATTATACTCTTCTGAAAAGTTATTGAATGAAGATTCCTCAAAGTTTTCCTCGAACCATTCCTTAAATCTAATTAGATACCCGTCACCTTCTAAGTCTACTCTGTGTTCGGGATATAATTCTCCGATATTCTCTACTGCCTCTTTGGTAAGCCTGTAGGCGATAAAGTAGTGATACTCTTTGTGTCCGTTGTCATATAGCGATTCGCCAAGAAAGAGCTGGTTTCTAGCCTTTGATGCAATCGCTTCTATTTTTTTATTTATAGCTATGGCTTCATCATAAAGAGGTATGCAACATAAAGCTCTTCCTTGAGAAGAAAGATGGTTAGCCAAGTTGGTTAGAACCATTGACTTGAGGTTGTTAAATGCCAGGGTATTTTCAGCCTTTTGATTCCAGTCAGGCTTTGGGATTCTGTGAAGAGATTTTCTGTAGTAGATTATGGCTTTCATTAGGTCGTCTGAGTACCATTCAACTCTTCGAGCCTCGTAGAGTAAGGAATAGCAGTTTGCTATTGTGTAAAGGTAATGAGCCTCATAAAAAGGGTGTTCAAATTCAAATTCTTCTGATGTCAATCTCTCAATAAGACTTTCTAGGGCTTCATAGTCTCTGTTTAGTATGTGTGAATCAGCTTCTTCACTTAAATTGTTAATTTCATCTGTTGTCATGATCATGAAGAGCTCCTTTTATCATTTAACATTGACAATCTACCAGCTATCATAAATCAACAGATTTTTTTTCTTTTGCTAAAAAATATACACTGAGCACTTTACTCTTAGTATAAGTTTGAGGGGCGGTATGAGCGAGCAAGAGTGCCGAGCATCACAGGCGTCGGCAGCAGAGGTCAAGGCAGAGAGTATGCGTTGGTCTCTGGAGCAGGCTGAAGGGGGCAAATCCGTAGTGCGTTGGTTGACTCCTGAGGAGCGACAAGAGCTGCGCAGTGACATGGCAGAGGCATCTGCCTGGGCTCGGACTGAGCTTCGGAAGCGCAGAGCTGCAAAAAATAGCAAAATTTCTTAGTGTGGTATAATTAATGGTATTATTTGTATGTTTCTTTCTAAGCATATGATTTTAAATGTATTTTCATATCTATTTATATTAGAGTGGGAGTGAGCGCAGTTGCGCTGATAAAGCCGCTACGGGGTAACCCATAGCGGCTTTTTTATTGAGTCGAAAAAACGCGCTTACTCACGATTGAGCTGGCTAGCGCTTGCATAGCCAACCTCGAAAACTAGCTCGGCCAGTCTACGGCCCCTCGCTTTGCTTTAGGTCTGAGACAGATTTGTATCATCACCCGAGCGCTTAAATCCGGGAGTGGAAGCAGAGTTAAACCCCGTAAGCTAGTGACCCGCACTGATTTTTTGATTGGATTGGGATGGGATGTCTTTATTTTGTAAATAAAAATGATTAGCGTTATTGTTTTCTGTTGTTAATATGTCTCGATTCGCAAGGCGGCACGCCAACCTCGTCAAAAAAACTATAAGGCGAGGGGGGCTGACGGTGCTGAACCACTAAGGAGCAAGAGTATGACTGATAGTAAATCCGGGCTTCTCAAGGCACGTAAACCCTGGCAACTCACCACGACCGCTTTCTTGTATTGTGCACCCTTGGTTGCTGCTTCGTTGAGCGCAACCGCCCAAGAGGCACGCAATACAGATGACCAAGAGGCGTACCGCCTAGCGCCCGTGATCGTCAACGCTCAGGCTGCTGCGGATGATGATGCTAGCTCGGTGGTTGCTCAGGAGCTCTGGGTAGGCGGCAAAGTTGCGACCAGCATTCTCGACACGCCTGCTTCGGTTTCAGTCATTACTGAAAAGGAGATGGAGCAACGGAGCGTGAGTACAACCGAAGAGGCGCTGCAATATACCCCTGGCGTCATTACCGACTTTTACGGCACCGATGACCGTAACGATTATTTCAAAATTCGTGGGTTTCAGGCGGCTACCTACCGTGATGGGTTGACCTTGGGCTCAATGCGCGGCGTTCGCGAAGAGCCTTACGCGTATGAGCGCATTGAAGTACTGCGCGGCGCTAACTCCACGTTATTTGGCCCAGCTGATCCTGGCGGCTCGGTAAACTTCGTTAGCAAGCAGCCGAGGTTCGAGCGGTTTGGTGAAGGCTATATAACCTACGGCTCCTTTGACCATAAGGAAGCAGGCATTGATGTGGGTGATGCGCTGAACGAGGACGAGACAGTTGCCTACCGTCTTACCGGCAAGATCCAGGACAGTGATCGCGAATACGACTATTCCCTCGATGACAACGAGTTCGTGATGGGAGGCCTGACTTGGGAGCTAACAAACTATACCTCGGCTACCGTTATTCTTGATTACTTGAACCGTGATAGCACCCCCAACAGTGGTGGTTATCCGGTCGGCGAAGAGTATGACCGCACTGACTTCTTTGGCGAGCCCGACTTCAACTATCAGGACGTCGAACGCACCAGTATTACCGGCAACGTCACCCACGATTTCGACAATGGTTTGGTTCTGCGCAGCAACTTGCGTTACAGCGAGCTGACCGACAATTTTGGCTACATCTATCTGGCAGATAACGCTGCTACGCTAGGTACAGATCGCGCCTATTTCGGTACCGATAGCGAAGCCGAGGAGCTTATCGGCAACCTGATGCTGCAATACGATGCCCGATTTGAGCACGTCGACAGTAGTACGCTATTGGGTGTCGAGTACCGTGATGCTGCAACCGAAGACAGCTCATTTTACGGCGCTGCCGACCCCATTGATCTCGCTAACCCGGTCTATAGCGGTGCTCCGACCAGCCTGAACGTTTACAGTGGCAACAAGCAGGATTACACCACTAGATCGGTGTTCTTGCAGCAGAACGTCTCGTTTAACCGTTTTATCGTTACCGCAGGTGTGCGAAACGATGCAATGGATCTCTCCAGTACCGATATCACTGGGGTAAAAGCCGCTGATGATTTCTCGGAAACCTCTTTCCGCGGTGCGCTGACCTACATGGTCAATGACGAAATTTCTACCTATGTCAGCATGGTGGAATCCGTTGCGCCACCGTCGATCGGGGTCACACCGGAGCGCGGCAAGCAGTATGAAGTGGGTGCGAAATATGCGCCTGCCGGTATGAATGCGCTGTTCTCGGTAGCGGTTTATGATCTTACCCAAGATGATGTTTCTATCTCTGTCGTGCAGCCGAGTGGGTTCATCTCGCAGGAAACCATTGGTGAATCACGAGTACGCGGGCTTGATATGGAAGCCAAAGCTGAATTGACTGACAACATCAGCTTAATTGGGGGCTATTCCTATATGGAGTCGGAAGTTGTTCGCGGTGAGGTATACGGAACCGTCATCACCGGGAATGAGTTTGATACGGCTCCGAAGCATTCCGCTTCACTGTGGAGCTACTACACCTTGCCAAGCGAGCGTATGAGCTTTGGTCTTGGTGCTCGCTATATCGGCGCCTATTACTTTGACGCTGTGAACAGTGCCAAGAGTGATGCGACCACATTGTTTGATGCGGCCTTTAACTATCAAATCGTCAAAGGCACTGACCTGGCCGTCAACGTAAACAACCTGTTTGACGAGCAGCATGTGGTTGGCTCCGGTACTGCGGATTACTATAATCCGGGCCGCGAGCTCACGGCGAAACTGAGCTATAGCTGGTAAGCAGGGCGATCATCAATAATGATCGGCCTGAGCTGCGGTATCTTCAGCTAGCCCTGCAATAACTAAAATCAATAAAAAACCCAGCGAATTTGCTGGGTCTTTTATTGATTTGTGGCCCTATTTTAAATCCACCCGAACATTCTGGATCTTACCCTCGAACTCAAACGCTCGGCGGTCTCCACGAGCAGCTCTATGGGTAGTGGTTTTTCTGGGAGTGCGTAACAACGTTAAGCTGTAGGCGATTCGTTAACGCAGGTATTGGGAGAGCAAGGCGAGGAGGGCCGTAAGGCCTTTTATATTCATATTGAAGCGCTGCCTGGAAAAGAGGAGGAAGTGCTGCAAATGCTGTGTGATATTCGCGCCTGCGTGGAATCTGAGCCCGCTACCGGGCCTTGGTTTGCCGTGCGTCTGGCACTCTCAACTTTTGCCATCTTTGAAGCCTTTCCCGATTTAGCGGCGCGCCAAGCACATGTTGTGGGTGGTGGCGGTGATATCTTTCGGGACCTGGAGCGGATGAATGCGATCCTGGCGTATCCGGCCCAGGTGCACCGAGCGGATGTGCTACTGAGCAAAGACAGCTTTTTTCATAGGGGGCTGGCCGCTAATCTCTAATTGATCCGCCGCGCGTCGACTAAGCGGATGTAAATACATCCGCATTCGCTGCTGGTGCAGCTATAATTTCGCTCGGGTCAGGAATAACCTGAAGCGCTTGGTCATGCGGCCGGCGCTGTATCAGGAAGAGGGATCATCACGGTCGGAATAATCAGCTATCGGAGCTGCGCGGCCAACTCATATCAGGGGCGATATGGCGTTTACACGAATCCTCTGCATTCTCACAGTATGCTGCTTTACGTCGTTGTTCGCAGAGGCCAAAGCCGCCGCTGCCGAGTTTACCGATTGTCGCGATGAGACTACCTTGCTGCGCTCTCTGGAGCGTGAGCTGGCGGTGGTGAACACGCGACGCAGCACTTTTGATGCCATCTATAACGACCAATTTCCCGCCGACCTGCAGTTTGACGAAGTGACGCTCTCAGGCACCAGCTTGGATGAACAATGGCATTGGCCTGATGAGATCGACTGCCCCTCTCTCGAGGAAAAGTATCAGGCTTCGCGTCAAAATCTGACCCGAGCGCTGCAACGCTTGCATCGACAGGAAGCGGTGTGGCTGGATCAGCCCGTTGCTACTCGCGATGCGTTGCCGCGCGTATGGAGTTCACGCCAGCGACTGATGGCACAAATTGAGGCGTTGCGCGCAGCGACGCAAGACGGCAACACGGCCGCTGCTTCGGCGAACCTCGCTGCGGCGGAGAAAGTACAAGCGCGGCTTAGTGAATTACGCCGCGGTTTTATTGCACAGTTGTCCGCGTTGCACCGGGAGGTCAGCCCCGGACGTATCGCCGAGTTACTGGCGCTATGGCGTAATGCCTATGACATAGAACCCTTGGCTGAAGTCCCAGAAGATACCGTTATTGATGGCCTGCCGGGAGAGCTTCAAAAACTCAGTCGCGACTATTACGAACTCGCGCAACACGACGTGCTGGTGCAGCGCAATGCGCTCAATGATGTGCGTGGTTGGTTATGGAAAAAGCACGCCGCGGTTTTTAATCAGTTAGATACGGAGGACACCGAGCATCTGCTGGCTGAGGAGGGACGCGCATTCGGCACTCGTCTGGAGTGGCTGTTCAGCGACACGGGTTTGAGCTATCAACACACCAGTGCGGATCAGGGCCATATTTCAGCCTGGGCCAAAGGGTTGGAGTACTTGTTGGGGTTGCTGACTTTCCCATTGCTGGCTGCTCTCGCGCGTAAAACACAGGCGCCGGCAGCTCGCGTGCAAAGCCGATTTGCACGCTGGAGCCGTAAACGGCGTTTGGCCTCCCAGATCAGCAGAATTACAGCTAGCCTGCCACTGCTACTGCCCTGGGTCGTCGGTCTGCTTGGTCTGCAGCTGCTGCAGATGGTTTTCACGCATTACCATCTGGCGTTGTTGAACTCGCTGATCCCTCTGGCACGTCTGTTTATCCTGTATGGGTTGATCTGCATTGCAGGGGAATGGCTGTTGCAGCGCATTGCGTTGCAGGCGGGGAGCTATCTAAGTCAGGAGCAATTAATTCAGGTAAAACGGCGTGCCCGCGTCGCCGCTGCGGTGGCAGTGGTGCCGCTGCTGATTGAAGATTTTATCAAGCTGGGAGTCGGCCCTTCCAAGCTATTGGGCATCTGCCACCTGCTGAGCTTGCTGGGGTTCTTGTTGGCCTTGGGCATACTGCTGCGTAGCCGCAGACAGGACTTTATTGATTCGCTGAAATCCGTGCTGCCGGCGCGTTGTGATCACACGATCGAGCGCTTATTGAGCGAGCGTACCTTCCTGCTGGTGGCGCCTATCGCGGCGCCGCCTCTGCTGTTGGCGCTATTGGGCGGATTTCTTCACAAGGCGCTGTTTGACTACGACTGGTATCGCAAGCTGTTCGCGCGCAGCTTCAAGTTGCGCGCTGCTGCGGCTGAGGCTGGACAGCCGGAGCCTATTTCGGACGCGGCGGCATTGGATGCTTACGAACACTGGTTTCTGGAGCACGGCCATGATCAGGTTCCGTTTATTGATTCCGGCCTCTATACCAGCGTGCGCAAGGGGCTGGACCATTGGTTGGGTGATAAGTCCAGTGAGAACGCGCTGCTGTTGACCGGGCCGCGCGGCGGCGGGAAATCAGCGGTACTTTATCGTCTGAAGCAGGAAGTTGCCGAAGAACAAGCAGAGGTCTTAGTGCATCTGCTTGAAGTGCCGGGTAAAACCTGTACGGCAGAAACGGTGCTGAGCCTGGTGGGCGAAGCCTTGCAGACCGATCTGACGGCCGGACCGTCGGCGCTGGTGCGTACCGATGCAGAGCGCCAGCCCACCTTGCTGATTCTGGATAATGCACAAAATCTGTTTTTGCGGCAGGTGGGTGGTCTTAGTGGTTGGGAGGCGCTGCTGAGTCTGGTTAACACCCGCATCGAGAACGTTTTTTGGCTAGTTGCAATTAATAACCAGAGTTGGGCCTATCTAAGTAATATTTATGGTCGGGACTACCAATTCCGCAATGTAAGAACAGTGCGCCCCTGGTCGCAGAATGAAGTGCGTTCGCTGATTTTGTCGCGCAACCACCTCAGCGGTTACAAGATCCGTTACGACGATATCCTGCTGGCCACGCGCGGGCCTGAAGCGGGCAGCATTCGAAACGCGGAGCAGTTGTACTTCAGCCTGCTATGGGATGCCTGTATGGGTAATCCGATGCTAGCGCTGCGTTTGTGGCTGCAATCTATCCATTTGGAAGGCAAAACCGTTGTGGTTGGGTTGCCTGATGAGGTGTCGGGTAGCTCGTTGGAGAAACTGGATAATGATCTGCATTTTGTTTATGCCGCGGTGATGATTCACGAGAACATGACCAGCGATGAATTGGTAGCGGTTACGGCGCTGCCAGAAAGGGTAGTGCGTACGGCGCTGAAAACGGCCTCTGACACTGGCTTTATTTTACGCTCGGAGAATAAGCGCTATCGCATTGCACCGCTCTGGTATCCCACCATCATGAGGCTACTGGCCAGGAAGAACCTGCTGCATGAATGATGACAATTTAGGCGATCAGCTAACGACCTTTGTAAACATGTTCAACGCGGGAACGCTTTTTCTGCTGTTTTTCTGCGTCTTTGTCCTGTGGCTGATCAACTGGTTTATACGCACCATGATGGGCCGGGTGATGACGCGTTTTCCATCACGCCGCTTCGCCATTATGCAGCTCACTACCTTGCTGAGTTTTGTGCTCTACATTATCGGTGCAGTGGTACTGGTGGTAGGCGTGCTGCGCCCACCGCATGAGTTCCTGATCGCGATTGGTGGCTCTGCCGCTGTGGCAATCGGGTTTGCCCTGAAGGACGTGGCAGCATCGCTGATATCCGGTTTGATTCTGCTATTCGATCGACCTTTTCAGGTGGGCGACCGCGTCTCTTTTGATGGCGTGTACGGCGAGATCATGGCGATCACCCTGCGCACCGTGCGTCTGCGCACCCTGGATGACAACATTGTCACCATTCCCAACTCCCGCTTCATCACCGATATCGTTTCCTCGGGTAACCTTGGCGCGATGGATATGATGGTGGTGACGGATTTTCACCTGGCTCTGGATGCCGACATTCAACAGGCCCAGGACATAGCGCGGCAGGTGATCGTCACCAGTCGTTATGCTTACTTGAAGAAGCCGGTGACTTTTGCCATTGAGGAAGTACAGATAGCCGAGCGCCTGTCGATCCGACTGCGGGCCAAGGCCTACGTGCTGGACGTTAACTACGAAAAGGCGTTTCAGAGCGATGTAACCGTGCGCACGACTGTGCTGTTTAGGGAACGGGGCGTACCGCGTCCAACGCGCTAGGCACCTGATTGCGGTGCCTGCGGTTCGGTTTAGTCTTGAAATCGATTCAGGCGTACTGACCGAGCGGCGGCTCAGTCAGGTTGCTGAACGCGCACAGCGGCCATATCGGCTAACGAACTGCGGCTCCAGCTGATCAGCTCACGTGCTAATTGATCTGACGCAGCCCCCATACCTTTCACTACCGCGGGTACCTGTGGGTCGTCGATAGCCTGCTCCAGCTGGAAATGCTTGGCTGCGATGACACGCCGCGTGACCGGGTCTACCAGCTTGGCATCCAGGGTGACGGTAATCTGCGGCGTGCCGGCGCGATAGATGGTCTGGTACTGGCGCAGGTCGCTATACAGATGCACGTCGGTTTCTAGCGCCTGGTTTTCATTGGTGACTGTGCGGAAGCTACCGTCTTGCTGGAATGCCTGGATTAGGTGTTCACGCAGCAGCGCTGGATTGGGGTCGGTCCAGCGCGCGCCTTGGTAGCTATTAATGGTGTTCTCATCGGGGCTAACCATGATGCGCGGTGCTTGCAGTGCATAACTGGCATCTGGCGTGGTGATGCGCAGTGATAACGGCAGCGGCTGTGCTTGGTTTTGTGTCAGTTGCGGGCTAGGTAAGTTGTAAAAGGTAATGGGTTCTGCCTCAGGCAGAACCGAGCAGGCGCTGGCGAGGCTCAGCATCAGCATGCCGGCGCCCAATTGCAGAGTGCGACGCTGGATCATGGTTGAAACTCCTGTTTGTTTTCACGGCCCAGCAAGAAACGGGCAGGATCATCTTGCAGTCGGCGAGTCAGCAGGCGCAGCTCAGCAAGAGTGGATCGCAACTCATTGATCGCTGGATCAAGTTGCCCCAAGCCCTGCATGCCACTCGAAAAAGCGGCCTGATTGTCGGTCAATATATTTTCTAACGTATCGCTGGATTTCGCTACCGAGGCCATGGCGTCTCGAGCGCTGTCGAGTGTCTGTGCGCCTTGGTTGCTGACCAGGCGGTCGGCGTTAGCAATTAGTTGATTACTTTGCTCCAGCGCGCTCTTGGCAGCACGACTGGTCTCGGTTAATTCGACTAACAGCTGCTGCAAATTGCCATTCGGATTGCTGATGCTGTCGGTGGCCTGATGTAACCCTTCCAGCGTTTTGCTGAGGTGGTCAACGTTCTCTTCGGACAGGATATCGCGCGCACTAACGATCAGTTGGTTTATGTTAGTCATTAGGTCTTCGCCGTTTTCCAGCAGGCTGGAAAGAGGCGATGGCTTGGCGTAGATGATGGGGTCTTCGCCGTCTTTGCCTTGCAATGGTGGGCTGTTGGGATTTTTGTGACTGAGCTCGAGCACCGAGTTCCCGGTAATGCCGGTAAATGACAGGCCGGCAACAGTGCTTTCCGTGATGGGCACGCTGGGGTCGATGCGAATGCGCGCACGCACCTTGCGTGGGTCCTGCTTATCGAGCGTTAGCTCGGTAATGTCGCCGATGCGAATACCGCTGAACTGCACCGCGCTACCGCGGGATAGGCCAGTCACCGCCTGCTTGAACAGAACGGTGTAATAGCGATATTCGCTGTTAGCGCTGGAGTTGCTCATCCAGATGGCAAAGCTGATGGCCGCCAGTGCCGAGAGCACTGTAAATAAACCAATCAGCACATGATGGGCGCGGGTTTCCATGATCTAGTTGGACTCCGGGGTAAGGGCGTTTTGACTTGCCGCTGCGGCGCGGCCTCTTGGGCCATGAAAGTAATCCTGAATCCAGGCGTTGTCGGTTTCGCTGACACGCTGCAGGCTATCGGCCACCAGTACGCGTTTTTCCGATAGTACCGCAACCCGGTCGCAGATAGCGTAAAGGGTGTCGAGGTCGTGGGTGACCAAAAACACGCTGAGGCCGAGGGCATCACGCAAGGTCTTGATCAACTGGTCGAAGGCAGCAGCGCCTATGGGGTCAAGACCTGCGGTAGGTTCGTCGAGGAATAATATGTCGGGATCCAGCGCTAGGGCACGAGCGAGAGCGGCGCGCTTCACCATGCCACCGGACAGCATTGAAGGGTATTTATCGCCCGCTTCGGGTGGCAGGCCGGTGAGTGCTACCTTCATACGCGCCAGATGCTCGGCATCTGCGCGGCTCAGGCCTGCGTGCTCAATCAGCGGCAGCGCGATGTTTTCTAGCACGGTCATGGATGAAAAAAGCGCACCTGCCTGAAACAACACGCCAAAGCGTCGTTCCTGCTGGGTGCGTTCTTCTGGCGACAAGCTTTGTAAGTCTTTGCCGAATACCTTAACGGATCCCGCATTGGGACGGCGTAAGCCGACGATAGAGCGCAGCAACACTGATTTGCCTGTGCCTGAACCACCTACCACACCAATGATCTCACCCGGATAGATATCCAGGTCCAACTGATCATGAATGGTCTGGGTGCCAAAACGGTTGACCAGCCCGCGCACGGATATCAGTGGTTTCTGGTTGTCAGGAGCATTACTCACCAGCCCATCTCCATATAAAACAACGCTGCCAGCGCATCGACCAGAATCACCACGAAGATGCATTGCACCACGCTTGATGTGGTGTGCTCGCCGACCGACTCAGCACTGCCGCTGACCTTGAAGCCTTCGAGGCAGCCAATTACGGCAATTAAAAAAGCAAAGACTGGCGCTTTTGCCATGCCTAGCAAAAGGTGTTTTACCTCTACATTTTGCTGCAACAAATTCATGTACATCGTAGGCGAGATATCCAACGCCAGCGCGCAGACCACGGCGCCCCCCAAAATGCCTGAGATCATGGCGATAAAAGTCAGGGCGGGCATGGCAATCAGTAGCGCCAACACGCGCGGCAGCACCAATATCTCTAACGGGTTCAGCCCGAGCGCCCGAATAGCATCAATCTCTTCGTTGGCTTTCATCGAGCCGATTTGCGCGGTGAAGGCGCTGGCGGTGCGGCCAGCCATCAGAATGGCAGTTAGCAGTACACCGAACTCACGCAGAAAGGAGAAAGCGATCAGGTCGACTGTGTAAATGCTGGCACCGAAGGACTCCAACACGGTCGCGCCAAGAAACGCGATGACCGCCCCCACCATGAAAGTGAGTAGCGCGACTATGGGAATGGCGTTGAGCCCGGTCTGCTCAATCTGCGCTACTACCGCAGTCATCCGCCAGTTGCCGGGACGTAGCAGGTTGCGCGCAAAGCCACTCAGGGTGAGGCCAATAAAACCTAACAGCTCCAGCAAATTTGCATAGAAGTTTAGCGTGGCGACGCCGATACGCTCCAGTAGAGCAATGGCCAGCATGGGCTCTCGAGGTGCGGCGTCCGGCTCTGCGCTACTGCTGCTGGCGATGCGCTGTAGCAAGACACGCCGCTCGCTGGCCAGGTCATCGTTGTTTTCACTTACTTTCTGTAACCGTTCCGGCCCAAGCAGTTCTACCAGCATTTGCCCGCCAGCAGTGTCGAGCTTGGCCAACTGGCTCATATCGACCTGTGTAAAACTCTGGCGTTGCTGTTCCGGCACTTGGCCGATCAGCCTGCGCAATTCACTGTAGTTGTTGAGGGTCCAGTCACCGGATATTGACAGGTGATCCGATGGTGTTTGCGGCAAAGTAAGGAGTGAGGAGTTGGATGATGGCATGGATGACATAGAGTGAGTTACCCGCGCTCAGATGCGCGCGGGCGAGAGCATCAAGGCTTACGCTTGATGCCGTAGTTTTCCGACAGCGTGCCGGGGCTGCCGCCATCCTTGGGCGCATAGTCGCGCGGTGGCTCAAGGCTGTCAAAGGCGCCTTCGTTTTGCTTGCGACTACCCGGAGCGACGGGCGCATCTTGCTCCAATGCGGCCAGCAGACGTTGGCGAGTCATATCATCAGGCGCTAGGTCGATTGCCCCGTGAGTCAAGTGCTCCTGAATATCCTGATAGCTACGATTCAAACGACCGGCCAGGTTGGCGGTAGTCTTGAAATGCGCTGCGACTTCTTGCTGATACTCTTCAAAGCGCAGCTGTAGGCTCTCGAGCTGGGCTTGGGAGCTAGAGGAGTTGCCACCACCGACGCGACGCGATATTTGCGTCAGTACAATGCCGACTAAGATTCCCACTGCCAAGGCAATGGCTGTTGCTATCCACAGGTTCTCGCTTGCTTCCACCTTAGGTCCCTCGTCATTCGATTAGTGCTGCCAGGCAACCGCACTGGTGCTGTCAGAGCATGATCTTACGTTAACGACATTTAATGGCCAAGGCTAGTGTCTATGTTGCTGTTTAACATTCAGCGCAACGCGCCAGCATGGGACAACAGAATAGCGCTTGCCAAGGATCGCTGCCTTGCCAGTTATGCCAAGCAGAGGCCAGAATATCCTGTTGGAGTACTGCCGGTGTGGGCAGTTCCACTAATGCGACGCCATTCATGCAACAGTAGTCACGGAGATACTCATGAGCCGTCCAGGCGAAGAGCAGGTCATTATCGGTGGGCCGGCCGGACCACTTGAAGCGGTCATTACGCGTGGCGAGCGCGTGGGGTTGGTTGCGATCATTTGTCATCCTAATCCAGTGCAGGGTGGCACCATGCAAAATAAGGTGGTGCACACGCTAATGCGCGCAGCGCGAGATATGGGTGCGAGCACTCTGCGGTTCAACTTTCGCGGAGTGGGTAGTAGCGCCGGCGAACATGATTATGGTTTAGGCGAGGCGCAAGACTGTCTGGCGGTAATTGCTTGGGCGAAAACAGAGCTAAAAATGGAACAGCTTTGGCTGATGGGGTTTTCCTTCGGCGGTTATGTCGCGGTCGCGGCCGCCAGTGCCTTGACGACATGGCCCGCGCGCTTGGTGCTGGTTGCCCCTTCAGTCGAGAAGCAACGCTTTGCGGACCTGAAGCCTCTGCGTGGGCCTGCAGAGGTGATGATGGGGGAGGCGGATGATGTGGTGGCGCCGGAGGCTGTATATGCCGCGTTCGCCGATGAGGCTAACTCAACGGTGGTTCGTTTTGCTGATACCGGACATTTCTTTCATGGCCAGTTAGTACCGCTCAAGGCCGCCGTTGAGCAGGCGCTAGGCTAGTAGGCTAATTGCCAAGGGGGTGACGTGCGGGTAGAGTATCGCACCCGTCGTAACCCCTTTGGTAACAATGTATGTCTCCCCTTGAGCGATACAAGGCGGACCTTCAGCGTCCGGACTTCTTTCATGATCCAGCCCAGGAAAAGGCAGTGCGCCATCTGCAGCGCCTGTTTGATGAGCTGATCGCCAGTGATCAAGCTAAGCCCGGGTTGTTGGGGCGCCTGCGTGGCAAGAAGCCGGAACCGGTAAAAGGGCTCTACTTCTGGGGTGGTGTGGGTCGTGGCAAGACCTATCTGGTCGATACCTTTTTTGATGCCCTGCCGTTCGAGCGCAAGATGCGTACGCATTTTCATCGCTTTATGCAGCGTGTGCATCAAGAGCTGAGAGGCCTGAAAGGTAAAAAAAACCCGCTCAAACTGGTTGCAGCCCAATTTGCAGAAGAAGCGCGGGTTATTTGTTTCGATGAGTTTTTTGTCTCGGATATTACGGATGCAATGATTCTCGGCAGCTTAATGGAGGAGCTGTTTGCGCAAGGCGTTACCTTGGTGGCGACTTCCAACATAGTGCCAAACGGCCTCTATAAAGATGGTTTGCAGCGTGCGCGCTTCCTGCCTGCGATTGCCTTGCTGAACGCACAAACCGAGGTGGTCAATGTCGATAATGGCGTCGATTACCGGTTGCGTGCCCTTGAACAGGCAGAGCTTTACCACTGGCCTTTGGATTGCGAGGCAAACGCGAGCTTACAGCGCAGTTTTGATAGCCTGGTGCCCGACATGGATGAGGTGGTCGAGGCCGAGCAATTGATGGTCGAGAACCGAGTAATTCCCTCGGTACGAGTCTGTGAGGATGTTGCCTGGTTCGAGTTTCGCGCGCTCTGCGATGGGCCTCGTAGTCAGAACGATTACATCGAGCTTGGGCGTATTTTTCACGCCGTGCTCATTGCCAACGTTGAACAGATGGATGTCAGCAAAAACGACATGGCGCGGCGCTTCATTAACCTAGTCGATGAGTTCTATGATCGAAACGTTAAGCTGATCATTTCGGCCGAGGTGGCGTTAAAAGATCTGTATACCGGTGGCCGACTGGAGTTCGAGTTTCAGCGTACCTTAAGTCGGTTGCTCGAGATGCAGTCCCACGAGTTCCTGGCACGCGCCCACAAGCCCTGATTAGTCGGCTGGTTGGCGCTGGTATTGCCGACGGTATTGATTGGGTGACTGGTCGGTGTGCTGACGAAACAGCCTGGCAAAGAAGCTGGCGTCGTCATAGCCGATGTCGTAGCTGATGGTTTTGATGCTAAGGCGGCTGGTGCTAAGCAGGTTTTTAGCCATTTCAATACGTAGTCGTTGCAAGTACTGCAGCGGCTTGTCTCCGGTGGCCTGCTGAAAGCGGCGCATAAAATTGCGAATACTCATGCCGTGCCGGCTGGCTACATCTTCAAAGCGAAACTTCTCAGCAAAGTGGCTTTCAAGCCATTGCTGGATCTGCAAAATTGCCAGATCCTGATGCATCTTCTGTCCGCCAAACCCGATTACACCCGGCGTATAGCTGCGCTGCACTTCGTAAAATACGTCCCGCGCCACCGTCTGGGCGACGCCTGGCCCGCATAGCCTGTCTGCCAAATGTACAAAAAGGTCGCGCCCTGAACTGATCCCGGCAGCGCAGAGTACTTGCCCTGCGTCGGTTAGGTGCTTGTCACGCTGCAAGACAACGCGGGGGAAGCGCTGGCTAAAGTCGTCGTGGTAGCGCCAGTAAGTCGTGGCTTCGCGGTCGTCCAGCAAGCCGGCTGCGGCAGCCCAATAGGCACCGTTGGCGACGGCGCCGATGACGGCGCCGCGGGCGTGTGATTTGCGTAGCCAGGGCAGCACGGCCGGGTAGCGCTCTAGTAGTTCGTCGAGCTCACCCCAGAACGCGGGCAGGATGATCAGTTGTGGTTCCACTTGATCGATACACGCCTGAGTCGGAAACACATCTTGGCTGAAGCTGGTGGCCGGTTGGTCGTCAGCGGCAACGATCAGGGTGCTAAAACTGGGTTTTAGGCCAAGACCTCGTTGGCGGCCATCGTTAAGGCTGGCCATATAAAAGAAGTCTTTGGCTTGCATGACAGTGGAGGCAATCGTGCAGTCCGTCGCAAGAACAGCGACCTGTTGAAGCGGCGGCAGAGTAGAAGGGCGGGTAAGCATAGTGATTATCTTATTGTGCTGAATCGGCCAATGATGGCTGAAATGGCGTATTTTGCCCGGGAGTTTCGCTTGTCTGCCCAATGCGGTCAAGTCTGCGTGGCGGCTTGTTTGCGGCCACGCAGTGACGGTCGAAGAAGTTTAGGGAGCGGGGTTTGGCTGGCTTTGATGGATTTCGGCAATTGCCTGCAGCACGCTGTCGGTCAGTCCCATATTGACGCTGCTCAAGTTTCGGTTGAGCTGATCCATGTTGGTGGCGCCGATAATGTTGCTGGTAACAAAAGGCTGCCTGGTCACGAAAGCGAGTGCCATCTGTGCCGGGTCTAGTCCGTGATCGCGCGCCAGCTGAACATAACGTGCACAGGCTCTCTCTGCCTGAGGATTGCTGTAACGGTTAAAGCGGCTGAACAGTGTGAGGCGTCCCTTTTCCGGCTTGAGACCATTTAGATACTTGCCGGTCAGCGCGCCAAAAGCCAATGGTGAGTACGCCAGCAGGCCGCACTGCTCACGCAGCGACATTTCTGCCAGGCCAATCTCATAGGTGCGGTTCAGCAAGTTGTAGGGGTTCTGGATCGATGCCATGCGCGGCCAGCCGCGCTCCTCGGCCAGCTGCAAGAAGCGGCTCACGCCCCAGGGTGTTTCGTTTGACAGGCCGATATGTCTGATCTTGCCGGCTTTGACTTGCTTGTCCAATGCTTCGAGGGTGTCTTCGAAGGGCGTTAGTTCATCATCCGGGTTGTGTTGGTAGCCTAGCTGGCCAAAAAAATTGGTCCTGCGGTCAGGCCAGTGCAGTTGATAAAGATCAATGTAGTCGGTTTGCAGGCGCTGGAGACTGCCGTCGATAGCGCTGTCGATGTGTTGTTGGGTAAACCGAGTGCGCCCGTCACGCAAGTAACTCATGCCGTTGCCGGGGCCGGCAATCTTGCTGGCGAGAATCCACTTTTCACGTTCGCCGCGCTGTTGAAAGAAATTACCAATGATAGTTTCGGTGGCGCTGTAGGTTTCAGCCTTGGGTGGAACGGGATACATCTCAGCGGTGTCAATAAAGTTGACGCCGGCATCACGCGCACGGTCGATCTGGGCGAACGCTTCCGCTTGCGAGTTCTGTTCACCCCAGGTCATAGTGCCGAGGCATAAAGCGCTTACTTTCAGGTTGCTGCGGCCGAGGGGGCGATATTGCATGGCGTGCTCCTTGGTTGCCGGAATGTGGGCTCATTATTGACCACGGATTCAAATAAAGGTTGTATTTTTTCAACGTCTTGACATAATGCCCGCCACTTTCGACAGGATGCCTAGCCTGTCGTTGTTGTTGTTACAGCGCAGATGCCACCCAGACCCACGCAGCCCCCACTGAGTGTCTGTTCTAGGCTTTGTTGTCTTGTAAAAACACATTTCATTCTGTAAGATTCGCCGTCTTCTTATTTAGAGCGGCCTCTGAGGCTAGGATTAATGAAAACCTTCAGCGCAAAAACTGAAACCGTAAAACGTGATTGGTATGTAGTAGATGCCAGTGGTCTGACCCTGGGTCGTCTCGCTACCGAGATTGCTACACGTCTGCGCGGAAAGCACAAGCCCGAATACACTCCGCACGTTGATACTGGCGATTACATTGTCGTTATCAATGCAGAGAAAGTGCACGTCACCGGTAATAAGGCTCAAGATAAGATCTACTACAGCCACTCCGGTTTTCCGGGCGGCATCAAGTCGATCAACTTCGAGAAGCTGATCCAGCGTGCTCCTGAGCGTGTTATTGAGAGTGCCGTAAAAGGTATGTTGCCGAAGAACCCTCTGGGTCGTGCCATGTATCGCAAGATGAAGGTCTACAAAGGATCTGCTCATCCGCATACTGCACAACAACCCCAAGAACTGAAGATCTAACAGGAGTTCACTATGTCGGCGACACAGAACTACGGCACTGGCCGTCGTAAAACCGCCACCGCTCGCGTATTCCTGCGTCCGGGTTCTGGCAACATCTCTATCAACAATCGCAGCATCGACGTGTTTTTTGGTCGTGAAACAGCTCGCATGATTGTTCGTCAGCCACTTGAGCTGACCGAGAACACTTCGAAGTTTGACGTGTACGTCACCGTCAGCGGTGGTGGTATCTCTGGTCAAGCCGGTGCCATCCGTCACGGTATCACCCGTGCTCTGATGCAATATGACGAAACATTGCGTGCTGAACTGCGTAAAGCTGGCTTCGTTACTCGCGATGCACGTGAAGTTGAGCGTAAGAAAGTGGGTCTGCGTAAAGCGCGTAAGCGTCCTCAGTACTCCAAGCGTTAATTATTTTTGGCGCTCCAAGCGCCCGGCCCTCCTCTGGAGGTGCCGGGCGTTTTTGTGTCTGCGGCAAGGTGCCGCAATGAACTATGCTGTCTTTAGCGGTTAGAAGGCTTTGTATTCGGTATAGTGTCTACCTGCTTTGGAAGTGGATATCACCTTGTCAAAAAAGGGGTTTTTCATTACCATCGGTTTCATTTTGTGCAAGCTGTATAAAACTTAAAAAAGGCCTTGGAAAAGGTCTGAATTTAGCTGATGGGAGACGACTGGATGAGTAATGACGGCGTAAACAATGGCCGGCGTCGCTTCCTGGTGGCCGCTACGAGTGTGGTAGGTGCCGCCGGAGCAGCAGGGGTAGCAGTCCCCTTTGTGGGATCTTGGTTCCCGAGCGCTAGAGCCAAAGCGGCTGGTGCGCCGGTGAAGGTGAATGTCAGTAAGGTTGAGCTGGGTCAGCAGATTGTTGTTGAATGGCGCGGCCAGCCGGTATTTGTTTCACACCGCACGCCCGAAGCGCTGGCTTTGCTGGATGACACCGACTCAGAGGTGGCCGATCCGCAATCTGAAGCCTCCAGTCAGCCTGATTATGTCGACGGCAAGACGCGGGCTATCAAGCCTGAACTGCTGATTGTCATGGGCGTTTGTACTCACTTGGGCTGTTCTCCGCTGTTTAAGCCGGAAGTTGCCTCTGCTGAAATGGGCGCAGACTGGAAGGGTGGTTACTTCTGCCCTTGTCATGGCTCCCATTACGATATGTCCGGGCGCGTGTTCAAGGGGCAGCCTGCACCGCTGAACCTGCCAGTGCCTCCTTATAACTACGAGACTGATGACATTGTCGTGATCGGCGTGGATCAGGAGAGCGCTTGATGAATAAATTGATGCAGTGGGTTAATGAGCGGATGTCGGTCAATCAGGTGGTGGAAGATCACCTGACCAAGTATTACGCTCCCAAAAACTTCAACTTTTTCTACTTCTTTGGCTCGCTGGCCATGCTGGTGCTGGTTAACCAGCTGATTACCGGTATCTGGCTGACCATGAGTTATGAGCCTTCGGCTGATGGCGCCTTTGCCTCTGTCGAATACATTATGCGCGATGTCGAGTATGGCTGGCTGCTGCGTTATTTGCACTCAACCGGTGCTTCAGCCTTTTTCGTCGTCATATACATGCACATGCTGCGCGGCTTGATGTATGGCTCTTATCAGAAGCCTCGTGAGCTGATTTGGCTGTTTGGTATGATGATCTACCTGGTGCTGATGGGTGAAGCCTTCATGGGTTACCTGTTGCCTTGGGGGCAGATGTCATACTGGGGTGCGCAAGTCATTATCTCGTTGTTCGGCGCGATTCCCTTTATTGGTCCTGATTTGGCCCAGTGGGTGCGCGGTGACTTCCTGATCTCGGGTATCACGCTCAACCGTTTCTTCGCGTTGCACGTCATCGCTCTGCCGATTGTGTTGCTGGGCTTGGTGGTGTTGCACATCATCGCGCTGCACGAAGTGGGCTCAAACAACCCTGACGGCGTCGATATCAAGAAATTCAAGGACGAGAACGGCAAGCCGCTCGACGGCATCGCTTTCCATCCCTACTACACAGTGAAAGATATTGTGGGTGTGGTGGTCTTCCTGTTTATCTTCTGCGGCATCGTATTCTTCTTCCCGGAAATGGGCGGTTACTTCCTCGAGAAGCCGAACTTTGAATTGGCCAATCAGCTGAAGACACCTGACCATATCGCGCCGGTTTGGTACTTCACCCCGTTCTACGCGATTTTGCGTGCGGTGCCGTCAATTGCCGGTTCTGCGTTCCCTGGTGTTGTTGCCATGGGTGGCGCTATTGCGGTGCTTTTCGTTCTGCCTTGGCTGGACCGTAGTCCGGTTCGTTCGATCCGCTACAAGGGTTGGATGAGCAAGCTTGCACTGTTCCTGTTCTGCGTAGTGTTCGTGATTCTGGGAATTCTGGGTGCCGTGCCTTCTACTCCTGCACTGACCCTGTTGTCGCAAGTTTGCACCGTGTTGTATTTCGCGTTCTTCATCCTGATGCCGTTTTATACGCGTATGGAGAAAACCAAACCGGTTCCGGAAAGGGTTACGGGCTGATGAAAAAACAATTAATTGCTCTGTTTTTTGCGCTGGTACCAGCGGTTACTATGGCTGCTGGTGGTCACTCGGTCGCTTTGGATGAAGCGAATATCGACCTGGCTGATAAAGCGGCCATGCAGGACGGTGCGCGCACTTTCGCCAACTACTGCATGGGCTGCCATTCGGCCGAGTATCAGCGTTACGAGCGCGTAGCGAATGATTTAGGCATTCCCGATCAGTTGATGCTCGACAATCTCGTTTTCACCGAAGGTACACTGATCGGTGAGCACATGAAGAACGGTATGCGTCATGATGATGCCAAGACCTGGTTCGGTGCTGCGCCGCCGGACTTAACCTTGGTGGCTCGGGTGCGGGGTACTGATTGGTTATATACCTACTTGCGAACGTTCTATGAAGATCCCGAGCGTCCGCTTGGTGTCAATAATAAGGTGTTCGCCAATGTCGGTATGCCCAACGTGATGGCTGAGCTACAGGGGCGCCAGGTGGTTGGCTGCAAGGCTATGCCGGTGAAAGATCATGATGGCAAGGTTCAGCGTGATACGTTGACCGGTGACATCATGAAGGAAGAGCAGTGCGACGTGCTGACTATCGTTCCTGACACCGGAACGCAGAGCGAAGAAGAGTTTGATACCACAGTGCGTAATCTGGTGACCTTTCTGGCCTACTCGGCAGACCCGGTCAAGCTAGAGCGTCAGCGTATTGGTGTCTACGTTCTGTTGTATCTGGCCTTCTTGTTTGTGTTTGCTTACCTGCTTAAACGTGAATACTGGCGCGACATTCACTGATCGCCGGTATTTGCTGATGATTGGTGCGCGCCCTTTGGGGCGCGCACTTGTTTCTAGGGTATAATGCCGTTTCGTTTGCGTGGGCAGAAGCTCGCGTTTTCTTGTGTTTCATGCTGCATTTAGTGTGCTTGCCGCAGTCCGCTAAAGGATGAGGGTTGATTTATGGGCGTTACCGCCAACAAGCGTTCCTCGATGGCTTTTTTCTCCGATCCACGTGACCACTACTGTCATCGGGTACGTATAGTACTGGCAGAGAAGGGTGTAACCGTCGATGTGGTTGATGTAGAGCCTGACAATCACCCCCAAGAGCTGGCTGAAACCAACCCTTACAACAGTGTTCCCACGTTGCTTGATCGTGATCTGGTGCTGTATGAGCCAAATATCATGATGGAGTATCTGGATGAGCGTTTTCCGCATCCTCCACTGCTGCCGGTCTACCCAGTAGCGCGTGCCAATAGCCGCTTGCTGATGTATCGCGTGCAGCGCGACTGGTGCCGGTTGGTCGATATCATTGCTGATGCCAAAAGTGCGCCCGCTGCGGTCACCAAGGCGCGAAAAGAGTTGCGTGAAAGTCTGACTGGGGTTGCTCCAGTATTTGCTGAAATGCCGTTCTTTATGAGTGACGAGTTCAGTCTGGTGGACTGCTGCATAGCTCCTATACTTTGGCGTTTGCCTGAGTTGGGTGTCGAGTTGCCCAAGCAGGCTAAGCCATTACAGGACTACATGGACCGGGTGTTCAAGCGCGAGGGTTTCATTGCCAGTCTCTCTTCTGCCGAGAAGGAAATGCAGTAACTCATTCGACGCAACTAGAGGAGTAAGGCATGACGGAGATGAATTCCAGTCGTCCCTACCTGATTCGAGCGCTGTATGATTGGATTCTGGATAATCAGTGCACGCCATATCTATTGGTGAATGCTGATTTTCCCGAGACCGCAGTGCCTGTGGGATTTGTAGAAGACGGGCAAATCGTTCTCAATTTGTCGCCGAGCGCGGTTCGTCAATTAGATATGGATAATGACCGTATCTGTTTTGACGGTCGTTTCGGTGGTGTTGCACAGCAGGTGTGGGTTCCAGCGGGTGCAGTAATGGCGATTTATGCTCGCGAAAATGGCCAAGGCATGGTGTTTGAAGTTGAGCCTGTGACGCCGCCACCGAGCGAAGGCTCAAGCCCCACGCCTAAAGCGCCTGGCAAGCCTGAGGGTGGTCGCCCATCACTTAAGGTGGTCAAATAGCGCTGCTCAGTTAGTTATTTCTGGCTGAGCGTAGTGTATAAAAAAAGCGCCACATTCAGATTGAATGTGGCGCTTTTTTTATTGCTTGGTACTTGTCAGTCGATGTATTCGAACAGCTTCACAATGCGCTGAACTCCACCTACTTGCTGGGCTTCAGCTACAGCTAGCGAAGCCTCGTTCTGGGTTACCAGTCCCATGAGATAAACTACACCTGCCACGGTGACCACCTTGATGCGGCTGCCTGGAATATTGCCGGAAGTCAGCATGCGGGTCTTAAGGTTGGTGGTGATCAGCGCATCTTGATTACGCGCCATTAACGACAAAGGACTGCTGGCAGTCAGCTCGTTATGCACCACCTTTACCTTTTGCGTGTTCTTGGCTGCCTGTTCGGCCAGTGGCAGTAGATCCTGCCTTGGTACCTGGCCAGCCAATAGCACCACACCATTGTAGCTAGTAACCGAAATGCGCCCCTGGCTTTCAATGTCAGGATGCGCCTTGTTGACGTTTACCGATACTTTGGTTTCGATGAACTGATCATCAATGCTGCTACCCAGCGAACGAGTGCCGCGGTCGTCTTCGATTGGGGTGTCGCGTGCTGAGGTTAATACGCTGGTGCAGCCCGATAGCGTCACCAGTAGTGCTACAGCAATAAAACGTGTCATTCCTCACTCCCAAACAGTTGACGGTCAATCAGGTCGCACAGGCAGTGTATCGCAAGCAGGTGAACTTCCTGGATACGAGCAGTGGAACGAGCCGGAACCCGAATCTCTACGTCCTCAGGGAGCAGTAGAGAGGCCATGGCGCCGCCATCACGACCGGTCAGAGCCACCACCAGCATTTCGCGGTCGTGCGCTGCCTGGATGGCTTGCATGATATTGGCTGAATTGCCGCTGGTGGAAATCGCCAGCAATATATCGCCGGGTTGGCCGAGGGCGCGAATTTGCTTGGAAAAAACCTCTTCAAAGCTGTAATCATTGGCTATCGAGGTGATGGTGGATGCATCGGTCGTCAGCGCAATGGCCGGCAGGCTGGGACGCTCGCGCTCGAAGCGATTAAGTAGCTCAGACGAGAAGTGCTGGGCGTCACCGGCGGAGCCGCCGTTGCCACAGGTCAGTATTTTTCCTTCATTCAGCAGGGCATTGACCATCACTTGGCTGCCTTGCTCAATGCTCGGGCCAAGAATGTCCATGGCGCGTGTCTTGGTTTCGATACTGTCGGTGAACAGCTGTCTAATTCTGTGTTGCATGTCCATAGGAGAACTCGCTAGCAAGTGAAAGCCTCTCGGATCCAGTTATAAGCAGCCGGATCCGCGGGATTGCCTTCGGCGGCAATAACATCGAAGCGGCAGGGGCGGTTGGCCAGTCTTGGGTGGTGAAGAAGAAAGTGCTGTGCAGCCAAAATGACGCGTTGTTGCTTTGGCTTGTTAACACTTTCCGCCGCGCCACCCCAGCACGTTTGGCGCCGGTAACGCACTTCTACGAATACTACTGTATCCCCGTCACGCATGACCAGATCAAGCTCGCCCTGCTTGCACCGGTAATTGCGCGCGAGACAGCTTAGACCGGCACGCAACATGATTTGTTCAGCCAAAGCTTCGGCTTGGTTGCCGACGCGCTGCTTGGCGGTGAAGCGTAGCATCAGAAATCGTTATCGATGACTGCAGGCCTGAGCAAGCCATCTTCAATCTGGCCCCAGGCTAGGTCACGCTGAATGCGGCCGCCTTGGGTTAGCGACAGCAGACCGGTGGCGCCCTCTATGCGGGTGTCTGGATACTGCCGCATTTGCGGCAGCCGACTGAAAATGCGCTGGGCGTCTATACCCATGGCATAGAGCCGGCCAAGCGGCCCCGCCGCTTGCGGCCAGCTGGCGGTGACGCTCTGGTACAGAGGATCGTCCTGCTCAAGTAGCCAAGGCGTTTCCGCGACCAGCAAGCCATCCAAGTCGGTGTTTTGGGAGCCGCTTGGGTCTACCTGATAAGAATGTGATGTCGCATAAACGGGCAGCGCTGCTGCGTACTGGAATGCCAGCGTGGGCTTTATCTGCCTGGCTTGCAGTGGGGTGGCTGCGAGGAACAACGCGTCCAGATCCTGGCGTGGCGTAGGTAGAGCTTTAACATCGCCGAGAATGCCTTGAACCGTATTGGCGCGGCGCTCGCTTTGACGAATCTTCAGCAGCTCGCCCATCTGATTCGCAACGGTAGCGGGCTGGTCGACAATTTCTTGTCCAATTAGCTCGCCACCGAGGGCTTCCCATTGCTGCTTGAAGGCATAATTGGCACGCTGGCTCCAATCATCATTGGTGGACAACGTAGCCATACGACGGCGGCCGTCTTCCCAGGCGCGCATGGCTGCGGAGCGTGCCTCATCTTCTGGTGCTAGACCAAACTGGTAGAACGTCAGCGCGTTGTTGCCTTGTTGCTCACTGTAATTTAGCGACAGCACCGGCAGCGGCAAGTTGGGAAGGGCGGCAAGATAAGCGACTTTATCTTTCTCCAGCGGCCCTATGATCCATTGAACGCCTTCTGATTTGGCCTGGTTCAGTGCCTGCAATGCGTCAACATATTGAGTGCTGTCGTACAGCGTAACTTGTGGCTGCTCTATACCCTGACTCTGCGCCTGGTATTGGGCGGCCAGAAAGCCGTCGCGTAGCGCCTGCGCAACATTGGCCAGCGGGCCGCTGAACGGTAGCAATAAACCAATATGGGTTGGGCGGCTGGCTTGCAGCTCTTGCAACTGCTCCATTGCTTTTGGCAATTTGCTGTTGGCTGGGTGAGTTGGATAAGTCTCGCGCCATGCCTGCAGAGCTTGAATTTGCAGATCAAGGTTGCTGTTCTGGCGATTGATCAAAGCCAGTTGTACCCAGCCGGCAAATTCACCAGTCGCTTTATTCGATGCCGCCTGCAAGTCAGTGGTGCTGGCTTTGGCCAAGCTGTCCCAGATGGCTTGTTGGTTGCTGGCTTGGGCGTTGGCGGGTAGCAGGCTGTCGATGAACATCCGCTCTTGGGCGGCCTCGACTGGTTTTTCGTTGGCATCGTAGATATCGGCACGCAGCTGTTGGACGCGCAGTTGTTCGTCTAGCGGGCGGCTGTCGAGCTGTTGCAGCGAGGGGTGTTGGATGGCGCGCTGAGCGCCGGCGTTATCGCCGATGGCCAGTGCACTTTGCGCTTGCAGTTCGCTGAAACGAATCTGTTGATCGCTGGGCAGCTTGCTTTGAGGGATGCGTTGCAAAATAAGCTGGGTGCGCTCCGCGTCGCCAGATTGCATGGCTGCTTGAGCTGCATAAAGGCGCAGCAACTCTGCTTGCGGTCCGGATTCGCCCTCCGCATCTTTTAACAGTTGGTCGACGGAGGCCTGCGGTGTTCTCGGCAGATCGTCCAGTTGTGTGGGCTGGGAGGAGCAGCCGACCACTAGCCAGGAAAGAGCAATGGCGAGTACGGGCAGGCGTAGATTGCGGGGCATGCGGAGTGTCCTTACGCGGTGGGTCGCAGCGACAGCGCTCCCCTTGAGATAAACAGTACCTGCATTGTAACCAAGGCCCCTGCCAATCTCCAGGCAATCGCTGTGGTGCGCATCTCTCCTGTACAATGCGTCACAGATTACTATCGGGAGCTTATATGACGATCACTACTGGCACGCTCTTTGTGGTTGCCACGCCAATAGGTAACCTGCAGGACATTACGCCACGCGCGCTTGAGGTCTTACGTTCTGTCGCGTTGATTGCGGCCGAGGATACCCGGCATAGCGCCAGACTGATGCAGCACTTTGGTATTGGTACGCCGATGACCGCATGCCACGACCATAACGAGCGTGGCAAAGGTGAGCGTTTGGTGGCTCGATTGCTGGCCGGCGACGATCTAGCGCTGATCTCGGATGCTGGCACGCCGTTGATTTCTGACCCTGGCTATCACCTGGTGCGTCAAGCGCGCGAAGCGGGCGTGCGGGTTTCGCCTTTGCCGGGTGCCTGTGCCTTGATTGCTGCTCTGTGCGCCGCAGGCTTGCCGTCAGACCGTTTCGCCTTTGAAGGTTTTTTGCCAGCCAAGTCGCACGGTCGTCGTCAACGTTTGGAAGGGCTTGCAGCAGAGCAGCGTACCTGGATGGTCTATGAGGCGCCGCATCGATTGCTGGAGTGCCTGGATGATATGCGTGAGATTCTCGGGCCTGAACGACGCGTGGTCTTAGCCCGCGAGCTGACAAAAACCTTTGAGACTTTGCGCTCTGCGCCCGTGGCAGAGCTTGCTGACTGGGTGCGGGGTGATAGTAACCAGCAGCGCGGTGAATGTGTGTTGGTGGTTGAGGGTGCCGCTGCACCAGTGGCCGATGAGGTTTCGGCCGAGGCAATGCGAGTGTTGGATGCGTTGCTGCAGGAGTTGCCGGTCAAGCAAGCAGCCCGCCTAGCGGCGCAAATAACGGGCGGTCGTAAAAATCATTTGTACCAGTTGGCACTGCAACGTGGCGAAGAATCCAGCTGACCCCCGCTTTGTCGTCGTCTTTTCTACTTGCTCTGTGTGGCGAAGGCGACTAACCTTGCCGCCAAGAGTTGGCTGGACAGTCGCTGTGTCGGCACCGCAAGGCGCTGGCAGGGAGGAAAGTCCGGGCTCCATAGGGCAGAGTGCCAGGTAACGCCTGGGAGGCGTGAGCCTACGGAAAGTGCAGCAGAGAGCAGACCGCCTAAGCGCGCAAGCGCCGGTAAGGGTGAAAAGGTGCGGTAAGAGCGCACCGCGCAGCTGGTAACAGTCTGTGGCGTGGTAAACCCCACTCGGAGCAAGACCAAATAGGAATCCATCGGTGTGGCCCGCACTGGATTCGGGTAGGTTGCTAGAGGTTGTCAGTGATGGCGATCCCAGAGGAATGACTGTTCTCGACAGAACCCGGCTTACAGGCCAACTCTTATTTTTTCTTCTTCTTGTTGTGACTCCCTTCTCTTTTAGATCAAAAGAATCTTACTCTTCATAATTCACTTTAAGTTGTGAGGGGATCTGTTTGCTTTGTCTCCGCTTTGCCCTCCTTGCTTTACTTTGATTCTAGGTAATCCTCCCTTTTTTAGTGCTAAACCCCTGCTCTGCAAGGCTTTTTCCCTCATTTGTCTGCTTGACGCTGTGTCAGTGCGTTTCTATAGTGTGCCAAAGTGGTACGAAGTGGATAAAAGTGGGAAAAATTGGCGTTAAGCGCCAGCTCATTAACGGGGAAGGTAAAAAGCGTGTTTCGAGGATCCAACGCCATCAATCTGGACGCCAAAGGGCGACTCGCGATGCCTGCGCGCTATCGCGATCGCTTGATGGAGTCCTGTGGCGGTCAGTTGGTGGCGACCATCGCCCTCGAAGAGCGTTGCTTGTGGATCTACCCCTTGCAGGAATGGGAGGCGGTTGAAGCGCAGTTGCGCTCCGCGCCGAACATGAATCCTGCGGTTAAACGCCTGCAGCGCCTGTTAATTGGTAATGCCAATGATCTGGAGCTGGACAGCAACGGCCGCTTCGTCATCCCACCGTTGCTGCGCGATCACGCCGGGCTGGATAAAAAAGTCATGCTGGTTGGGCAAATCAATAAATTCGAGCTCTGGAGTGAAGAGGCCTGGACGGCCACCACCAGCGCCTACTTGGAAGAATCGCAGGACGCCGGTGAGTTACCGGTGGAACTGCATTCCTTAAGCCTATGACCGCGCACGCCGATTACCAACATGTCAGCGTACTGCTGAATGAAGCGCTGGAAGGTCTGGCTATTAAGCCAGATGGTTTGTATGTCGACGGCACCTTCGGACGCGGCGGCCATAGTCGCGCGCTCTTGTCGGGGTTAGCGCCGGGAGGCCGCTTGATCGCCTTCGATAAAGATCCGGAAGCCATCCGGACGGGTAACGAGCTGGCGGCCATAGACGGCCGCTTTGTCGTTGTGCAGCGTTCATTTGCTGACATGGCGCAAGAGCTCAAGGACCGGGGTTTGCACGGCAAGGTTGATGGCATCTTGTTAGATCTTGGGGTTTCTTCACCCCAGCTAGACGATCCTGAGCGCGGTTTTAGCTTCATGAATGATGGCCCGTTGGATATGCGCATGAACCCTGGCATGGGTCAGAGCGCTGCCGACTGGGTCAATAGCGCCGCTGAGGCAGACATCGCCACCGTGCTTAAAGAGTACGGCGAGGAGCGTTTTTCCAAGCGCATGGCGCGAGCCGTGGTTACGCGCCGCGCGCAGCAACCCTTTACTCGCACAGCCGATCTGGCCGAGGTGATTAAGGAAGCGAATCCGGCGTGGGAGAAGGGCAAGAATCCGTCCACCAGAGCATTTCAGGGTATCCGTATTTTCATTAACCGCGAACTGGAAGACCTCGCAGACGGTTTGCGTGCGGCAGTTGAATCGTTGGCTCCGGGCGGGCGTTTGGTGGTGATCAGCTTTCACTCGCTGGAAGATCGCATGGTGAAGCAATTCATGCGCCGCGAAGCCAAAGGCGCGCCGCTACCCCGTGACCTGCCTATCCGCGATATCGATATTCCTGTTTCAGTCAACTTGGTTGGTAAGGCGATTAAACCTTCTGCCGCCGAAGTGGCTGCTAATCCTCGGTCTCGTAGCGCCATGCTGCGTATCGCGGAGAAACGCTAATGGGCGCGTCAGAGCAACTGATCAAACCACAGCGCAACTTGCCAGCGGGTAGTGGCTTGTTGCTGCTTGTGGGCGTAGTGGTCGTGATCAGCGCTCTGGCGGTCTCTTACAGCGCACATTGGAGCCGTTTGTTGTTAAACGAATTGGCGGCTGAAATAGAAGTACGCGAAAAGGCGCAGGCCGAATGGGGCAGGCTGGTGCTTGAGCAGAGCACCTGGACGGCTTATAGCCGTATCGAACGCATCGCGACCGAGCAGTTGGGCATGCATGTGCCTGAACCAGCTGACGTAATTTTGGTGCAGCCATGAAGAAGCTCGGTTTCAAGCCCAATGGCAGTTTGCATCCTTGGCGTTTTCGTCTGGTAATTGGCTTGCTGGGCTTGTGCTGCGTGGCTGTGGCTTGGCGTATTGTCGAGCTGCACGTGTTGGATGAAGGCTTTCTGAAGAGCCAAGGCGACAAGCGCAGTGTGCGACACGTGCCTATCCCCGCGCATCGTGGACAGATTACCGACCGCAACGGTGAGCCCTTGGCCGTGAGTACGCCAGTGCTGACCATTTGGGCCAACCCATCACAGTTGATCAATCAAGAGACGCATTGGGCTGACCTGGCTCGCGTTCTTGGTACCGACCTATCTACCTTTCGCGCCCGTCTGAAAGCCAATGCCGACAAAGAGTTTATCTATTTACGTCGTCGGATGACGCCGCTGGATGGTGAAGCAGTCATGGCGCTCAAGGTACACGGCGTCTACAGCATTGAAGAATATCGCCGTTTCTATCCTGCTGGTGAGGCGGCGGCGCATTTGGTTGGCTTTACCAACGTGGATGAAAAAGGTCAGGAAGGGCTGGAGCTCGCTTATGACCAGTGGCTGGAAGGCGTTCCCGGAAAGCGTCAGGTCCTGCAAGATCGCCGTGGCCGCCTGATTAAAGATGTGCAGGTAGTTAGCAATGCGCGGCCAGGCAACGATCTTAAGTTGTCGATTGATTTGCGGCTGCAGTATTTGGCTCACCGCGAATTGCGTGAAGGGATGAAGGAGTTCGAAGCCAAGGCCGGCTCGATCGTGATGCTGGATGTGCGTACCGGTGAGGTTCTGGCGATGGTCAATCATCCCAGTTATAACCCAAACAATCGTTCCAACCTGCAGCCAGGCATGATGCGCAATCGCGCCATCATCGACGTATTCGAGCCCGGTTCAACCATGAAGCCGATCTCCATGACCGCCGCATTGGCGAGTGGTCGTTGGAAGCCAACCGATACGGTGAACGTGTATCCCGGCACACTGCGCATCGGTCGATACACCATTCGCGACGTGTCTCGTGCGCCGGGTGGTGTGCTGGATCTGAGCGGTATTTTGCTTAAGTCCAGTAACGTCGGCATGAGCAAAGTTGCACTCGATATCGGCGGACAGGCGGTTCACGATGCGATGCAAAGTGTGGGTCTGGGCGAATATACCGGTCTTGGGTTCCCTGGCGAGCGGGTTGGCAAGCTGCCTAGTTATCGTGAGTGGCGCTCAGCTGAGACTGCCGCACTGTCTTATGGTTATGGTTTGTCGGTTACCGCCGTACAGCTGGCGCAGGCTTACTCGATTCTCGCTAACGATGGCCGCAAGGTACCGATGTCACTATTGCGCGTGGAGAATCGTCCAGAGGCGCAACAGGTGCTGAACGAGGCAGCGGCCAAAACAGTGCAAGGCATGTTGCAGAACGTAATTGAAGCCGATAGCGGCACCTACCGTGCGCGGGTTCCGGGTTACCACGTATCTGGCAAGAGCGGTACGGCGCGCAAGGCCAGCACCTCCAGTAAAGGTTATAAAGAAGATTCCTACCGTTCGCTGTTCGCCGGTTATGGTCCAAGTACCAATCCGCGTATTGCAATTGCGATCGTTATTGATGAGCCAAGCAAAGGCGGCTACTACGGCGGCTTGGTTGCGGCGCCGGTGTTCAGTGGCTTGATGTCCAACGCGCTGCGCTTGATGAACATTGCCCCAGATAACTTAGGTGAAATGCAGCAAGTTGAGCTGCCAGCGCCCCCAGCTAGCAGGGAGCGCGGATGAAACTTACCCAGCTGTTCCCCGAGCTGACGACTGCTGATCTTGAGATTGGCGGCATGACGATGGATAGCCGTCGCGTGCAGGCTGGCGATCTGTTTTTTGCCGTTCCGGGCTTGCAGCAGGATGGACGGGATTATATTACTCAGGCTTTGGCAGCCGGCGCGGCAGCGGTCGCTTATGAACCTGCTGACTATCAGTTAACAGAGCTGCCTGTGCCGGCGATAGCTGTTCCTGGTTTACAGCAGCAGTTGTCCAAATTGGCTGGCGTGTTCTATGGGCAGCCTAGTCAACAGCTTAGCGCCATTGGCGTTACGGGCACTAACGGCAAAACCAGCGTTAGCCTGATGCTCGCCCAAGCCCTGACAGCGGCCCAGAAGCCTTGTGGTGTGATTGGTACGCTGGGCAGCGGTATGCTTGGCCAGCTGACTGAGCATGGTATGACGACGCCAGACCCGCTGCTAGTCCAAGCGCAACTTGCTCGACTGCATGCTCAAGGCGCGAGCCATGTGGCGATGGAAGTGTCTTCCCATGCGCTGGATCAAGGGCGCGTTGAAGGCGTGAGTTTCGCCGTTGCGATATTCACCAACCTGAGTCGCGATCATCTCGATTATCACGGCGACATGTCAGCATACGGCGCTGCCAAGGCCTTACTGTTTAAACGGCCGCTGCGAGCCGCGGTCATTAATGTAGATGATGAGTTTGGCCGCCAATTAGCCGCGGAATGTGTAGCGCCTGTTATCAGCTACAGCCTTGAGGATGCGCGGGCCTCCGTTTATTGCAGCGACACGGCATACGACAGCAAGGGTGTGCGCACCACGTTGCACAGCCAGGGCGAAACGTTCCAGTTGCGCAGTGCGCTGCTCGGCAGCTTTAACCTTAGTAATCTGCTGGCGGTCATCGCAAGTTTGAGCGCGCTAAAGGTTCCCTTATCACAAGCAGTGGAGCTGGCGGCCGAATTGCAGCCCCCAGCGGGCCGTATGCAGCGTCTGGGTGGCGGTGCGGCGCCGCTTGTAGTGATCGATTATGCGCATACCCCTGACGCATTGGACAAAGCGCTCGCCGCATTACATGAGCACGCTAGCGGCCGGGTCGTCTGTGTATTTGGCTGCGGCGGTGACCGTGACAAGGGTAAGCGTGCGTTGATGGCGCAAGTTGCCGAGCAGCGCGCCGATGCCATTGTCGTCACCAGCGACAACCCGCGCAGCGAGCCACCACAACAGATTATTGAGCAAATTTGCCAAGGGATGGAACGTAGCGGCCTCGCTACCGTCATACCCAACCGTGCTGCCGCTATCGCGGAAACGATTAGCGCAGCAGGCGTCGGCGATGTGATTTTACTTGCCGGCAAAGGGCATGAAACCTACCAGGAGATTGAAGGCGTGCGTCATCCCTTCAGCGATATTGAACACGCGCGTCAAGCGCTGCTGCAGTGGGAGGCGACGCATGCTTGAAGCAATCCGCCTCTCTGAACTGCTGAAGCCTCTGGCCGCCACCATGAACGGCGTAGATACCCATTTCGATAGCGTCAGCATTGATGCCCGCAACGTACAGGAGGGTGGCTTGTTTGTCGCTTTGTCCGGTAGCCGGGTAAATGGGCACGATTATGTTGCTCAGGCCCGTGAGCAAGGAGCGGCGGCGGCCATGGTCGAGTATCTGGTCGAAGATGAGTTGCCGCAACTGTTGGTCCACGACTGTCAGCTGGCGCTGGGTCAGTTGGCGTCGCTGGCACGTGATGGCTTTGCGGGGCGGGTGATCGCGATTACCGGTTCCAGTGGTAAAACCACCGTGAAGGAGATGCTGGCCTGCATTCTGCGTCACGCGGGTAGCGTGTTAGCGACCGAAGGTAACCTGAACAACGAACTGGGTGTGCCGCTGACGTTGCTGCGCCTGTTGCCAACGCATGACTACGCCGTCATTGAAATGGGCGCTGCCGCTGCGGGTGACATTGCTTACACCATGAGCTTGGCCAAACCACAGATTAGTGTGCTGACCAATGCTGAGATGGCCCACGTAGGTCGCTTCGGCAGTCTCGAAAGCATTGCCAAGACCAAGGGCGAGATTGTCAGCGAGCTACCCGATGGCGGAGAAGCAATCCTCAATCTGGACAGCACCTGGTTTGAGCAGTGGTATCAATTACTAGGCAGCAAACGTAGCTGCTGCTCCTTCAGCTTGAAAAATCCAACCGCGCAGCTGCGCGCTGAAATGATTGAAATTAATGGCATGGGCTGCCCGGCATTCCAGTTGGAAACCCCGGTCGGAGCGGTGAAAGTGCAGCTGCAGTTGCGTGGTAAACACAATGTTGCCAATGCACTGGCTGCTGCTGGCGCGGCCTTGGCTGCCGGCGTCTCGCTAGAGTGCATTAGCGCTGGGCTTGCAGAGCTGGCGCCGGTGCCGGGTCGCGGCAACTGTGTTGCTGGGGTTGCTGGAGCGCAAATCATTGATGACAGCTACAACGCCAATCCCGATTCGGTTAAAGCCGCAGTTGAGCTGTTGGCCAGCTTGCAAGGCACCCGGATCCTGGTGCTAGGCGACATGGGTGAGCTTGGCGATTGGGCTGAAGGTAGTCATACCGAAATCGGTGAATATGCCCGTGCTCAAGGGCTGGATGGGTTATACGCGGTCGGCAAGCTGTCGGCCCTGGCGGTTCAGGCGTTTGGCGAGCGCGGTCAGTTATTTGCCAGTAAGCAAGATTTGGTCGAGGCGCTCAAAGGGCGTCTGGATATCAGCACGCAAGTGTTGGTGAAAGGCTCGCGCAGTGCGGGCATGGACGAGGTTGTAGCCGGTCTCACGGCCTCGGCTGACACGCAAAATAACAAAAACAGGGTCAGCTGATATGTTGCTTTTACTTGCCGAATTTCTACAGCAGTTCTACTCCGGGTTCTCGGTTTTTCAGTATTTGACCCTGCGCGGTATCTTGGGCGTTCTGACAGCGCTGGCAATGGCGCTGTTTCTCGGTCCCTGGATGATTCGCACGCTCAGCTTTCGCCAGATCGGACAGTCTGTACGCAACGACGGTCCGCAATCGCATTTGTCTAAGGCCGGTACGCCAACCATGGGTGGCGCGCTGATTCTCGTCGCCATTGGTGTCAGCACTCTGCTGTGGGCTGACTTAAGCAACATCTACGTATGGGTAGTGCTCGGCGTCACCTTTAGCTTCGGCGCAGTGGGCTGGGTGGACGACTATCGCAAAGTGGTGGAAAAAAATTCTCGCGGTCTGCCCTCACGCTGGAAATATTTTTGGCAATCAGTTTTTGGTTTGGCTGCTGCGGTGATTCTTTACATGCACGCGCAAACGCCCGTCGAAACCACGCTGATTGTTCCTTTCTTCAAGCACATTGAGTTCCAGTTAGGCGCTTTCTTTGTGGTGCTGACCTACTTCGTCATCGTTGGCTCCAGTAACGCGGTTAACTTGACCGATGGGCTGGACGGTTTAGCCATCATGCCTACCGTTATGGTGGGTGGCGCGCTGGGTATTTTTGCTTACCTGTCGGGTAACGCCAAGTTTGCTGAATACTTGCTGATCCCCTATGTGCCAGGCGCGGGCGAGCTGATTATTTTCTGTGGCGCCTTACTGGGTGCCGGTTTGGGTTTTCTCTGGTTCAACACTTATCCCGCGCAAGTCTTTATGGGTGATGTCGGCGCGCTGGCGCTGGGCGCCGCGTTGGGTGTGATCGCGGTGATAGTGCGGCAAGAAATTGTGTTGTTCATCATGGGCGGTATTTTTGTAGTGGAGACGCTGTCGGTCATTGTGCAGGTAGCGTCGTTCAAGCTGACCGGGCGCCGGGTATTTCGTATGGCGCCGATTCACCACCATTTTGAATTGAAAGGCTGGCCTGAGCCGCGCGTGATCGTACGGTTCTGGATCATCACCGTGGTACTGGTGCTGATCGGTTTAGCCACTCTTAAGCTGCGCTGAGGAAATTAAGGTGTCACTGATTACCACGGACAAACAACGGATCATCGTCGGGCTCGGCAGTAGCGGGCTCTCGGTTGCCCGTTATTTGGCGGGCCGAGGCCTGTCGTTTGCCGTGGTTGACACCCGTCAAAATCCGCCAGGGCTGGATAAGCTGAAACGCTTCGCGCCCATGGCTGATCTGTATCTCGGTGAGCTGGATGAGCAGCTGTTGTGCTCCGCTGGCGAACTCATTGTCAGTCCTGGCGTTGCCTTGAGCACGCCAGCGCTGCAGGTCGCTGCGAAAGCAGGCGTATCCATCGTCGGCGATATAGAGCTGTTTGCTCGCGAGGCCAAAGCACCGATTGTTGCGATCACCGGTTCCAATGCCAAGAGTACGGTCACCACGCTGGTCGGCGAGATGGCTTCAGCCGCGGGCATCGATGTGGCTGTGGGCGGCAACTTGGGTACTCCGGCGCTGGACTTGCTGGATCAGAACGCCTCCCTTTATGTGCTCGAACTTTCCAGCTTCCAGCTGGAAACGACTGATCGTTTGAACGCTCGCGTGGCCACTGTATTGAACGTAAGCGAAGATCACATGGACCGCTACAGTGGTCTGGCTGCCTATCACTTAGCCAAACACCGGGTATTCCGTGGTGCAGAGCAAATTCTGATCAACCGGGATGATGCTTTGTCGCGCCCTCTGGTAGCGGATCAGTTGCCCTGCTTCAGTTTTGGCTTGTCGCGTCCTGATTTCAAAGGCTTCGGCTTGTTGGAGCACGAAGGCGAAAGCTGGCTGGCATTCCAATTTGAGCCGCTGATGCCGACTCGCGAGCTAAAAATGCGCGGCGCACACAATCAGTCCAATGCGCTGGCTGCCTTGGCACTCGGACACGCAGTCGGCTTGCCCATGGAGCCGATGCTGGAAACCCTGCGTCATTTTGCCGGCTTACCGCATCGTTGCCAGTGGGTGGGTGAGCACGCAGCGGTCAGCTACTTCGATGACTCTAAAGCCACCAACGTAGGCGCTGCGTTGGCTGCTATCAACGGCTTGGGTGCGGATATTGACGGCAAGCTGGTGCTGATCGCTGGCGGCGACGGCAAGGGCGCTGATTTTAAGCCGCTGAGTGCGCCGTCAGTTAAGTATTGCCGTGCAGTCGTGCTGCTGGGTCGAGATGCCGATAAGTTGGCAGCGGTACTGCCCGAGTCGCTGGATGTGACGCGAGTCGAAACCCTCGACGCGGCGGTGCTTACTGCGGCCAACAAGGCGCAGCCCGGTGATGCGGTGCTGCTGTCGCCAGCGTGCGCCAGCCTGGATATGTTCAAAAATTTTGAAGAGCGCGGCGAGCTGTTCGCCGAAGCGGTAGGGAGGCTTAGCGCATGAATTGGCTAGCCACTGCCCGTGATGCCAGCGCGCCGCTGATTGGCGAACGCCGCTTCGATATGGACCTGCCGCTGCTGGTTGGCTCATTGTGTTTGCTGGCGCTTGGGTTGGTTATGGTCTCCTCAGCTTCCATGGAAGTGGCTGCCGGCCGCCTGGGTGATCCGCTGTATTACATGAATCGTCAGATCGTCTATTTGCTGATCGGTCTAATCGCAATGGCTGCGACTCTCGCAGTGCCGGTGCGGTTGTGGGAACAATTCCGCTTTCCGCTGCTGTTTTTAGGTTTTGCCTTGTTGCTGGCGGTGCTGATTCCGGGCATCGGTCGTGAGGTTAACGGTAGCTGGCGTTGGATTGCGGTAGGCCCGATCAACGTGCAGCCATCGGAGCTGGCCAAACTGTTCGCCGTGGTTTTTCTATCCGGTTATCTGGTGCATCGCCAAGAAGAAGTGAAGGAGCAATGGTTTGGCTTTATCAAACCTTTCATGGTCCTTGGTCCCATGGCTTGGTTGTTGATCATTGAGCCAGATTTCGGCGCTACCGTCGTTTTGATGGGCGCTGCCACCGGCATGCTTTTCCTCGGTGGTGTTGGTTTGTTCCGCTTTCTGCTGTTGTTTGGTTCCCTTGGCGGGCTGGCCGGTTTGCTGGTCGCGTTCGAACCCTACCGCTTGCAGCGTCTGACCGGCTTCCTCAATCCTTGGGAAGATCCCTACGGCACGGGTTATCAGCTCACTCAGGCGCTGATCGCTTTTGGTCGTGGTGAGTGGCTGGGCGTTGGGCTGGGTAACAGCATTCAAAAGCAGTTTTACCTGCCTGAAGCGCATACCGATTTCGTATTTTCCGTGCTTGCTGAAGAGCTTGGCATGGTCGGCGCATTAGCCGCCTTTGCTTTGCTGATCTTCGTCGCAGTGCGTGCGTTATACGTTGGCTTGTGGGCCGAGCGCGCGGGCATGATGTTCTCCGCGTATCTGGCGTACGGCCTGGCGATCATGTGGTGCGGGCAGGTGCTGATTAACGTTGGCGTAAACATTGGCTTGCTACCGACTAAAGGTCTGACTTTACCGTTCCTAAGTTATGGCGGCAGTTCTTTGGTGGTGTGCTGTGTTTCTCTGGGTCTGCTGCTGCGGATCGATTGGGAGCGTAGACAGGCACTGCGGGAGGCCGGCAATGACTAAGACTGTATTGGTAATGGCTGGTGGTACCGGTGGACATGTATTCCCAGCATTGGCCTGCGCCCGTTTGCTGCGCGATCAGGGTTATGACGTGCACTGGTTGGGCACCAACCGCGGCATTGAAGTAGACCTGGTACCGCAAGCAGGCTTCCCAATTCATTACATCGACATTCAAGGGTTGCGCGGCAAAGGCACGCTGGATCTGCTCAAAGCGCCGTTCCGTATCGTTCGTGCGCTGGGGCAATCGTTGAAGCTGCTGGCCGAATTACGGCCGGTGTTTGTGCTGGGCGCTGGTGGTTATGTAACGGGTCCCGGTGGCTTGGCTGCCTGGTTGCGCCGCATTCCCGTCGTGATTCACGAGCAGAACGCCGTAGTAGGTACCGCTAACCGTCTGCTGTCGCGTTTCGCTCGTCGTTGCTGCGAGGGCTTTGCAGGTAGCTTTCCGGCAGATAAGCGTCGTCGCAGCACTGGCAACCCCGTGCGCGAAGAGATTTTCCGAGTGCCTGCACTTACCTGGAACGGCGAACGCCCGATGCGTTTGCTGGTATTGGGGGGTAGCTTGGGTGCGATGCCATTGAACACGTTATTGCCCGATGCGCTCAGCCGTTTGCCGCAGGAGCAGCGTCCGCAAGTGGTTCATCAGTGTGGCAAGCAGCATTCGTTGGTTGCTCGTGAGGCTTATGAAACCGCTGGCGTGCGCGCCGATGTGGAAGCCTTTATTGCTGACATGAGTGGCGCTTACGAATGGGCTGACCTGGTGGTCTGCCGTGCCGGCGCGCTCACCGTCTGTGAGTTGGCGGCAGCTGGTCGTCCTTCCTTTTTGATACCGCTGCCGCACGCTATCGACGACCACCAGAGTGCAAACGCACGTTATCTGGCTGAGCGTGGCGCTGCTGAGTTGCTACCGCAAGCTGAGCTTACTGGTGCGCTGCTGGCAGAAAAATTGATGACTTACATGAATCAACCGGAGTTACTGCGAGAGATGGCTCAACGCGCCCGCGAACAAGCAACGCCCAATGCCACCACGGATGTGGTGCAAGCCTGTATGGAGGTTGCACGTGATCAGTAATAAACGCGCTCAGGCGACGTTCACCCTGCCGGAAATGCGCCGCATCCGCCGTATCCACTTCGTCGGTATTGGCGGCGTGGGTATGTGTGGTATTGCCGAAGTGTTGTTGAACCTGGGTTACGAGGTGTCGGGCTCTGATCTCAAGCGATCGGCAGTGACTGAGCGTCTCGAAGAGTTTGGTGCACGAATTGATATCGGCCATCGCGCAGAGAACCTGCAGTCTGCTGACGTGCTGGTAGTGTCCAGCGCGATTAATCAGCAGAACCCTGAAGTAGCAGCAGCAATTGATATGCGTATCCCGGTCGTGCCGCGTGCTGAGATGTTGGCTGAGCTTATGCGCTATCGCCACGGTATCGCTGTCGCCGGCACCCACGGGAAGACCACCACTACCAGCCTGATTGCTTCGGTGCTGGCTGCGGATGGCCTGAGCCCAACCTTTGTTATTGGTGGCCGTTTAACCGCCGCCGGCACTAATGCACAACTGGGTGAAAGCCGTTATTTAGTTGCCGAGGCAGACGAAAGTGATGCTTCTTTCCTGCACCTACAGCCGATGGTTGCCATTGTTACCAATATCGATGCGGATCACATGGAAACCTATGAAGGCGACTTCAATCGGTTGAAGCGCACCTTCGTCGAGTTTCTGCATAACTTGCCGTTCTACGGCGTGGCCGTGTTGTGTATTGATGATCCGGTGGTACGTGAGATTTTGCCGCAGGTGAACCGTCAGGTGATCACCTACGGCCAGTCTGATGACGCTGATTTTCGCGCCGTGGATATTCACCAAAACGGCATGCAGACCCACTTTACCGTGCTGCGTGACGGTCACGAGCCGCTGAAAGTGTCCGTCAACATGCCGGGTGTACATAACGTGCTTAATTCGCTGGCGACCATTGCGGTGGCCACCGATGAGGGCGTGTCAGATCGGGCCATCATTAAAGGCTTGACCGAGTTTCAAGGCGTTGGCCGTCGCTTCCAAGTATATGGCGATTACAACTGGGCTGATGGTCAGATCATGTTGGTGGACGACTACGGCCACCATCCACGTGAAGTGGCGGCGGTCATTAAGGCCGTGCGCGCGGGCTGGCCGGAGCGCCGCTTGGTCATGCTGTATCAACCCCATCGCTACACCCGTACTCGCGATCTATACGAAGACTTTGTCCAGGTGTTGGGTGAAACCAGCGTGTTGTTACTGATGGAGGTTTATCCCGCAGGTGAAGAGCCGGTGCAGGGTGCCGACAGTAAGAACTTATGTCGGAGTATTCGTCAGCGCGGCCAGATAGACCCTATTTATGTAGAACGCGATGCCGATGTGATGCCATTACTCGAAGCTGTCTTGCAGCCGGGCGACATCCTGCTTACCCAAGGCGCTGGGGATATCGGCGGTCTGGCCCACCAATTGGCTGATGCTTTGGCCGCTAGAAACGCCGGAGGTAAAGCTTGATGGTCGATGTAGCAGCCTTTGGTCGCGTGGCCGTACTCTTCGGTGGGAGCTCCGCCGAGCGCGATGTATCACTGAAATCCGGCGCTGCGGTGCTGGAGGCTCTGCTGGGCGCAGGCGTGAATGCTTACGGTATTGATGCTGATGAGCGCCTTGCTGAACAATTAGTTGGTGAGCGGCCGGATCGTGTGTTCATCGCACTGCACGGCCGTGGCGGTGAAGACGGTAGCTTGCAGGGTCTGTTGGAGTCATTGCGGATTCCCTATACCGGCAGCGGCGTGATGGCCTCAGCTGTTGGCATGGACAAATTGATCACCAAGCAAATATGGCAGAGCTTGGGACTGTCTACTCCGGCCTACGCCATGCTCGGTGCGATGGATGAGTGCGCGGGCATAGTCGACAAACTGGGCGTACCGCTAATCATCAAGCCAGTGCACGAAGGTTCTTCGATTGGTATGGCCAAGGCCGACAGCCTGGCTGATCTGCAGCAGGCATGGAAAGGCGCGCAGGCTTATGACGACCAGGCACTGGTCGAGCAATGGGTGCAGGGCGCTGAATTCACCGTGGCGATTTTGGAAGGCAAGGCATTACCGGCAATCCGCCTGCGCACTCCGCACAATTTCTATGATTACGACGCTAAGTATCTGGCCAACGATACCCAGTACCTGTGCCCGTGCGAGCTGCCGGCAGAGAAAGAGGCCGAGTTGGCTGAGCTGTGCCTGCGCGCGTTTAACGCTGTGGGTTGCCGCGGCTGGGGCCGGGTTGACGTGATGCAGGACGAAGCAGGCCGCTTTTATCTGTTGGAGGTTAATACCGTACCGGGTATGACCGATCACAGTTTGGTACCGATGGCGGCAAAGGCCACCGGCATGTCATTCACTGATTTGGTGCTGGCGATTCTCGCCAGTGCCCGCTGCTGAGGCCGGGGCAAGTATGTTGGGGCAGATGATCCGCGACTCAGGTACCGCACCTGCAGCACGACGCAAAGCGTCGAGCCGCGGCGCTGTGCGTATCGCGCCGCCTGCACCGCGTGCCAGCATCCGTAGTCGTTTGGGCAAGCCTTCCTTAGATGGGTTGGGTGGTCGTCTGCAGTCCTTGCTTTGGCCGCTATTGCTGGTCGCGTTGGGCATGGGCTTATACGAGCTCGGTACTCGCCTGATGCCATTGGCCGACCGCCCGGTAGCCTTGATCACCGTCGAAGGTGAACTGGAGTACATCGATCACGACGCCGTGCAGCTGGTGATTAAGCCTTATCTGCATGAGAGCTTCCTGGGTATCGATCTCGACGGCTTGCACGCGGACCTCCTGGCGATGCCTTGGGTGGCCGATGCTTCGGTGAGGCGCGTATGGCCAGACAAGCTGGTAATCGATTTGGACGAACAGCTACCGATTGCCCGCTGGGGTGATCAGGCTTTATTGAACAATGAAGGCAAGGCGTTTGCGCCGCAGGATATCAGCCGGTTTGCGCAGTTGCCGCAACTGGATGGCCCTGAACGTGCCAAGCGCCGTGTTATGCGCCATTACCAGCAGTTCAGCAGCCTACTACGGCCGCAAGGCATGGTCGTCAGCAAGTTGGAATTACGTGATCGTGGTAGCTGGTTTTTGACTACCGAGGACGGCATGGAAGTGCTACTCGGACGCGACAATTTAGTAGAGAAAATGCAGCGGTTCATGACGATCGAGCAGATGCTGCTACAGGATCGGCGGGAACTGATCGCGCGGGTAGATCTGCGCTACAGCAATGGCATGGCCGTGGCCTGGCGTGAGCCAGTTGAAACGACCGAATCGGGGGAGTAACGGAAAGATTATGGCAAGCAAGCAGGGTAGCAGGATGATAGTGGGGCTGGATATCGGCACCTCCAAGGTCGTGGCACTGGTCGGCGAGATCGGCGCGGACGGCCAACTGGAGATTGTGGGTATTGGCTCACACCCCTCACGCGGGCTGAAGAAAGGTGTGGTGGTCAATATTGAGTCCACCGTGCAGTCCATTCAGCGGGCCGTCGAAGAAGCCGAATTAATGGCCGGTTGCCAGATTCATTCGGTGTTTGCCGGTATTGCCGGTAATCACATCCGGAGTCTGAACTCCAACGGCATAGTCGCCATCCGTGACCGTGAAGTAGTGCAAGCAGATATCGAGCGCGTACTGGATGCAGGTCAGGCGGTCGCCATCCCAGCAGATCAAAAAGTACTGCACATCTTGCCGCAGGAATACGTTATCGATAACCAGGAAGGTGTGCGTGAGCCCCTGGGTATGTCCGGCGTACGGCTTGAGGCCAAGGTACATTTGGTGACCTGCGCGCTCAATGCAGTGCAGAACATCGAGAAGTGCATTCGCCGGTGCGGGCTGGAAGTTGAGGATGTGATTCTCGAACAGCTTGCTTCCAGTTACGCCGTGCTAACTGAAGACGAGAAAGAACTCGGTGTTTGCCTGGTCGATATCGGCGGCGGCACTACCGATATCGCGATTTTCACTGAGGGCGCGATTCGCCACACCGCGGTGATTCCGATTGCCGGCGATCAGGTGACTAACGACATCGCTATGGCGCTGCGCACGCCGACCCAGTACGCCGAAGAAATCAAGATTCGCTACGCCTGTGCGTTAGCCAAGCTGGCCGGCCCCGAAGAAACCATCAAGGTGCCGAGTGTCGGCGAGCGGCCACCACGTGATCTGTCACGTCAGGCGTTGGCTGAGGTGGTCGAACCGCGCTACGACGAGCTGTTCACGTTGATTCAGGCTGAACTCCGTCGCTCAGGTTTTGAAGACATGATCCCTGCAGGGATCGTGATGACCGGTGGTACCGCGAAAATGGAAGGCGCTATTGAACTGGCGGAAGAGATCTTCCACATGCCGGTGCGCCTGGGTATGCCGCAAGAATTCAAGGGGCTTACCGATGTGGTACGTAACCCGATTTATGCCACGGGTGTTGGCTTGCTGCATTACGGCATGAAGCATCACGGCGAACAGAGCAACAGCCCGAGCGACAGCGGTAATAAAGTACCGGTGGTCGAGCGAGTGAAGAAGTGGTTCCAAGGTAATTTTTAAGCACTTGTAATTCGCGTAGTAGATCCGCCCAAGCGGGCTAAACGCAGTAAACGAAACGACATAAAACGAAACGAGTTTGTACTCCAGGAGAAAGGTCATGTTTGAACTGATCGATAACGTCCCACAAAACGCAGTAATCAAAGTCATCGGTGTTGGTGGTGGTGGCGGTAACGCACTGCAGCACATGGTCGTCAATAACGTTGAAGGCGTGGATTTCATCTGCGCTAACACGGACGCCCAAGCGCTGAAAAACGTCAGCGCTCGCACCGTATTGCAACTAGGCTCCGCAGTTACCAAGGGCCTGGGCGCCGGCGCTAACCCTCTGATCGGTCGTGAAGCCGCAATCGAAGACCGTGAGCGGATCGCTGAAGTGCTGCAGGGCGCTGACATGGTGTTCATCACCGCTGGCATGGGTGGTGGCACCGGTACCGGCGCAGCTCCTGTGGTCGCTGAAGTTGCTCGCGAAATGGGCATTCTGACGGTTGCCGTGGTCACTAAGCCGTTCCCGTTCGAAGGCCGTAAGCGCCTGCAAATCGCGGAAGAAGGCATTCGTGAGTTGAGCATGCATGTAGACTCGCTGATCACTATCCCAAACGAAAAGCTGCTGACCGTGCTGGGTAAAGACGCTAGCCTGCTGGCCGCTTTCAGCAAGGCAAACGACGTGCTGCTCGGCGCAGTGCAGGGTATTGCCGATCTGATCATGCGTCCGGGTATGATTAACGTCGACTTCGCCGACGTGAAAACCGTCATGAGCGAGATGGGCATGGCGATGATGGGTACTGGTCACGCCAGTGGTCCAAACCGTGCTCGTGAAGCAGCTGAAGCGGCTATCCGCAGCCCGCTGCTGGAAGATGTAAACCTGATGGGCGCGCGCGGTATTTTGGTCAACATCACCGCGGGTCCGGATCTGTCGCTGGGCGAGTTCTCTGAAGTCGGCAGCACGGTTGAAGAGTTTGCTTCTGAAAGCGCTACTGTTGTGGTTGGTACGGTTATCGATCCAGAAATGCGTGATGAACTGCGGGTAACCGTGGTCGCTACGGGCCTGGGTTCCAAGAGCGACAAGCCGGTTAAAGTAGTGGATAACACCGCTGCACAGGCTCAAGCACCAGCTGCTCGTCACAGCGAAGGCTCTGCGCCGAACTACCGCGACCTGGATCGTCCTACCGTGATGCGCAACCAGCATCCGCAGAGCAGTGCAGCCGCGCGTTTGAGCCAGCCGGCAGAAGACCTGGATTATCTGGATATCCCGGCCTTCCTGCGTCGCCAAGCCGATTGATTTGATCAATCGGTGGCATAGGGCTTATTGGTATTCATCAAAGGCGTACTTTGATATTATGCACGCCAATTTGTTGAAAATTATTCGCAACTAGAGCGGACCAGTCAAGCATGATCAGACAACGCACACTGAAGAACATCATCCGGGCCACTGGTGTTGGTTTGCATTCGGGTGAGAAGGTATACCTCACACTGAAACCTGCACCGGTAGATATGGGTATCGTGTTCCGTCGTACAGATCTCGACCCTGTGGTTGAGATCCCGGCGCGTGCCGAGTTTGTGGGCGAGACGACTATGTCTACCACCCTGATCAAGGATGGTGCCAAGGTTGATACGGTAGAGCATTTGTTGTCTGCCATGGCCGGTCTAGGTATCGATAACGCCTATGTTGAGCTGAGCGCCCCTGAGGTGCCGATCATGGACGGCAGTGCCGGTCCTTTTGTGTTCCTTATCCAGTCCGCTGGCATTGAGGAGCAGGATGCGCCAAAGCAGTTCATTCGCATTAAACGTGCAGTGACTGTTGAGGAAGACGGTAAAACCGCTACTTTCGTGCCTTTTGAAGGTTTTAAGGTTTCATTTAGTATTGATTTTGACCACCCGGTTTTCCGGGGTCGCAGTCAGACCGCTTGCGTGGATTTCTCCAGCACCTCCTTTGTTAAGGAAGTGAGCCGGGCACGAACCTTTGGGTTTATGCGTGATATCGAGTATCTGCGTTCGCAGAATCTGGCACTTGGCGGTAGCGTCGACAATGCGATTGTCGTTGATGAGTACCGAGTGCTCAACGAAGACGGTTTGCGTTATGAAGACGAGTTTGTGAAGCACAAGATTCTGGATGCCATTGGCGACCTTTATCTACTGGGCAAGAGCTTGGTGGGTGAGTTTCAAGGCTACAAATCAGGTCATTCGCTGAACAACAAGCTGCTGCGTGCTTTGCTGGCGACCAAAGATGCCTGGGAAGTGGTTACATTTGACGATGCGGGTACGGCGCCGATTTCATTTATGCGCCCTGCTGCTGCAGTCTGATGCCAGCCTACTGAAACCAGTCGTCTGACACCTTTCTCGTTTCGTTGTTTATTTAGCGGCCACTTCGGTGGCCGTTTTCTTTACTTTAAACGTTCTCAAATTCTTACGGCCTGACAGTCTTTGACTTGCTCGGGTTCAATTATCTATATGACTTTATGTGCCCTCGTGCTGACCTTCGTCGCCAGCGTGATGCCGCGCCAGTTTCTGCAGTGCGGCACGTAAAGTAGCGTCTGTTACATGTTCGGCGGTTTTCTGCAAGTGCTCCGCAGCTACCTGCGAACGACGGATTGTGCGAACTGGTGGTGCTTTTTTGACCAGTGGAGGTTGTACCTTGCAGTGGATTTTCGTTAAGGTTGCGAACTCTTTGTAAGCCTGTAGCTGGCGAACGAGGCGCTTTTGCTGATATCTGAGTCGCGTAGCCCAATGGCTGCTGCTGACCACAAAGCGTAATACCCCGTCTGCAAGAGAGGCTACTTTGCAATGCTCTCGTGCTGCAGGCTCCAGTTGAGTCTCCACCAGAGACTGTAAGCGCTCAACGGCTTTTGCCTGTGCATAAAGTCTTTTGAGGGTGGTGTTGGTGCGCAGCAGATCGTTGGGTCTGCGTGCATCCAGCGGGTAGAAAGCCATGCAGGTATAAACCGGTTTTGGAGTGATATAGCGGTCATCCTAGCAGAACCGCTGTCATGATTGTTTGAGGTCGTTATTTGAACATTATTATTCTCACTGGACGCCATGGCGCGTCCCGAACGCTGACCTTAAGTGCCCCCTGGGTCGCTGCCGGTATAGCCGTGCTCACCGCCCTGCCGGTCGCTGCTGCGCTTTTGACTTGGCAGCTGCTCAGCGGAGGCACGAATATTACCGAGCTGGCTGAAGCGAAAGCGCCGCAGTGGCAGCAGGTCCTACACGACTATGACATCAACGATGTTGCTGAGGATGACGGTGCCCAAGCGCAAATTGAGCGTATGAGCCAGCAGCTTGCTCGCTTACAGATGCGTTTGACGCGTTTGGATGCTCTGGGGGAGCGCCTTACGGAGTTGGCCGACTTCTCTGACGGTGAGTTCAACTTTGGTGACGATATTGATCCAGGTATGGGCGGGCCAGAACTGCGCGCGGATGATCTGAGTTACCACTCACCTGATCTGCAAAACGTGATTGAGCAGTTGTCTGAGCGCATCGATGACCGTACGCAACAACTCCAGTTGCTTGAAGAGTTGATGGTCAGCCGGCAGTCCGATGTGGATTCTGCGCTCGACTTCAAGCCTGTGCGCTTGGGTCATCTTTCTTCCGGCTTTGGTCGTCGTACCGATCCGATCACCGGTCGCATTTCCATGCACACCGGTCTGGATTTCGCCGCACCTCGCGGTACGCCAATCTACGCTGTAGGCAGTGGCGTGGTGGTATTCGCTGGGCGTAACGGTGCCTACGGCAATATGGTGGAAATCGATCACGGCGGTGGGTTTAAGACCCGCTATGCGCACACTTCCGCGATGAATGTCAGCAAAGGTGATCTGGTTCAGAAGGGCCAGGAAATAGCTGCGGTTGGCAGTACTGGCCGTTCTACCGGCTCGCATTTGCATCTCGAAGTCTACCGCAATGGCATGGCTGTCAATCCTGCCCGCTTCGTAGCATTGAAATAACCCGCATTGATCCCCATTACTGAAGCTCGGATGCTGCTAACACGGCGTCTGGGCGTGCGGTTTATTGTCGGGCACTAATCAGAGTAGAATGCCTTTTTCAGGGCGACCTCCCGCTGCAACTCTCGGGCACGCCGATCACCAAATGGATATCGAAGTCGACTATGTTTGCGCCTTTAATGAGAAAGCTGTTGGGAAGCAAGAACGATCGTGAGTTGAAGCGGATGAGCAAGGTCGTCAGTGCGATCAGCGCTCTGGAAGAAAGCTTCAACGCACTTAGCGACGAACAGCTTAAGGCGAAGACGGAGGAACTCAGGCAGCGCGTAGCAGGTGGCGAATCCCTTGATGCCATCCTGCCTGAAGCTTTTGCATTGGTGCGCGAGGCCAGTAAGCGAGTCATGGGCATGCGTCACTTCGACGTGCAGATGATGGGTGGCATGACGCTGCACGAAGGCAAAATCGCCGAGATGAAAACCGGCGAAGGTAAAACGCTGGTTGCGACCCTGCCGGTCTACCTTAACGCGCTGTCTGGCAAGGGCGTGCACGTGGTCACCGTGAACGATTACCTGGCCGCACGTGACGCCAACACCATGCGCCCGCTGTATGAATTCCTCGGAATGACGGTTGGTGTAGTAGTGCCATTTCAGGATCCGCAGGATAAGCGCCAGTCTTATCGGTGTGATATCACCTATGGCACCAACAACGAGCTTGGCTTCGACTACCTGCGCGACAACATGGCCTTCCGCATGGAAGACAAGTTTCAGCGTGAACCGAATTTTGCGGTAGTCGATGAAGTTGACTCCATTTTGATCGATGAGGCGCGTACGCCGCTGATCATCTCTGGTCCTGCTGAAGACAGTTCTCGCCTCTATACGGCGATTAATACTTTGATTCCGCTTCTCAAGCGTGGTTATCCCGCAGAAGAGGCGGAAGAAGAGGTTGATGGTCATTACAGCATCGACGAAAAGACCCGCCAGGTTGAACTAAACGAAGCTGGCCATCAGTTTGTTGAAGAGCTGCTGGTAAAGGAAGGCTTGCTGGAGGAGGGCGACAGCCTTTACGCCGCGCAGAACCTTAATCTGTTACACCACGTGCATTCGGGGCTGCGTGCGCACACGCTGTTTCATCGTAACGTGGAATACATAGTGCAGAATAATCAGGTTCTGCTGGTTGATGAGCATACTGGTCGAACCATGCCTGGTCGCCGCCTTTCAGAAGGCTTGCATCAAGCCATCGAAGCGAAGGAAGACCTGAAGATCCAGGCCGAAAGTCAGACGCTTGCCTCAACCACCTTCCAGAATTATTTCCGTCTTTATCCAAAGCTGTCCGGTATGACAGGTACCGCTGATACTGAAGCGTTCGAGTTTAGGCAGATTTACGGCCTGGATGTGTTGGTTATCCCTACCAACAAGCCGATGGTCCGTAAGGATCACAACGATCTGGTCTATCTCAGCATTGATGAGAAATTCGCAGCAATCGTCGCAGATATAAAACAGTGCATGGAAAGTGGTCGCCCTGCGCTGGTGGGTACTGCTTCCATCGAATCGTCAGAAATGGTCGCTCAGCTGCTGGTCCGCGAAGAGATTCCCCACAAGGTGTTGAACGCTAAATACCACGAAAAAGAAGCCGAAATTATCGCGCAAGCCGGGCGCCCCGGCGCCGTTACTATCGCCACTAACATGGCTGGTCGTGGTACCGATATTATTCTTGGCGGTAGCTGGGAGGCCGAGGTTGCTAGCCTGGAGGCTCCAACCGATCAACAAGTGGCCCAGATCAAGGATGAATGGCAGCAGCGCCACCAGCAAGTGCTGGAAGCGGGCGGTCTGCATATCATTGCCTGTGAGCGTCACGAATCGCGCCGTATCGACAATCAGCTTCGCGGTCGTGCTGGTCGCCAAGGCGATCCGGGCTCCAGCCGCTTTTACCTGTCGCTCGAAGACAGTCTGATGCGCATCTTCGCATCGGATCGGGTAAAAAACTTCATGAAAGCCTTGGGTATGGAGAAAGGTGAGGCGATCGAACATCGCATGGTCACCAATGCCATCGAGAAGGCGCAGCGCAAGGTTGAAGGGCGTAACTTCGATATTCGCAAGCAGTTGCTGGAATATGACGACGTTGCTAACGAGCAGCGCAAAGTCATCTACGGGCAGCGTAATTCTATTCTTGCTAGCGAGACGGTATCAGACACCATTCAGGCGATTCGCGAAGACGTCGTTTCCGACCTGGTAGGGCAACATATGCCTGCTGGTAGCCTGCCTGAGCAGTGGGATATTCCTGGCCTGGAGCAACAGTTAGCTACCGAACTGGGCCTTCACTTGCCCGTACAGCAGTGGCTGGACGAGAACGAAACGTTGGCCGAACAAGGCGTCAACCAGCGCGTGCTTGAAGCTCTGGTACTGGCATACGAAGAGAAAGAATTGCTGGCCGGCGCTGAAGCCATGCGCTCGTTTGAAAAGCAGATGCTGTTGCGTGTGCTAGACGACCTGTGGAAAGAGCATTTGGCCACAATGGATCACCTGCGTCAGGGTATTCACCTGCGTGGCTACGCACAAAAGAACCCCAAGCAGGAATACAAGCGTGAGGCTTTTAACCTGTTTGAAGAAATGCTCGGCACCCTCAAGCGCGACACTGTGCGTGTGTTGAGCCACGTGCAGATTAAACGTGACGATCCTGCAGAGGAAGAAGCACGTCTGCGCCAGCAAGCAGAGGAAATGCAGCGCCGCATGCAATTCAAGCACGAAGAGATCAATAGTGTCTCCGACCTTGATCGCGCTGCAGACGAAGGCGACCAGCCAGCCCAGGCAGGCGCACCCGTCACGCGCGAAGGACCGAAGGTCGGGCGCAACGATGTTTGTCCATGTGGGTCCGGTAAGAAGTACAAGCACTGCCATGGGCAGATAAGTTGACGTGCGCTTGATACGTTAAATTTGTAGTTTGAAGTGCCTAATGTGGGGGTTGACGATTTTTTCGCAACCCCCACAATTGCTTCCAGTTCCTATAATCTATTTTCTTCGGAGTGTCCGCCATGCCCGTCGGTCTCGGTCCTTTGCCTGTTCTGCATCCAGTTCCCGGTTTTCGTCTTGGTATCGCCTCTGCTGGCATCAAGCGAGCAGGGCGTAAAGACGTAGTGATCATGGAAGCTGCAGAGGGCGCGAGCATTGCCGGCGTCTTTACCACCAACGCCTTTTGCGCCGCGCCAGTGACGCTCACGCGTAAACACCTGAGCAGCGCGCCACGTTACTTGTTGGTGAATACCGGCAACGCCAATGCAGGTACCGGCAAACCCGGGATGCAGGCAGCGCTAAGTACTTGTGAGGCGCTCGCCGATCTATGTGGCGTGAATGCACAGCAGGTACTGCCCTTCAGTACCGGAGTGATTGGTGAATTGCTCCCAGCGGCCAAGGTGATCGAGGCAATGCCTGCCGCTCTGGCCGATCTTGCTGAAGATAATTGGGCTGTTGCTGCCGAAGGCATCATGACCACCGACACGCAGCCGAAAGGTTGTAGCCGGCAGATCATGCTGGCTGGGCAGACGGTTACCATTACCGGTATCTCAAAGGGTGCCGGCATGATCCGCCCAAATATGGCGACCATGTTGGGTTATGTGGCGACCGACGCGAAAGTTGCCCAGCCGCTGTTGCAACAGATAGTCAAGGCTGCAGCGGATCTGTCGTTCAATCGCATCACCATTGATGGCGATACCAGCACCAACGACTCATGCATGCTAATCGCAACCGGGCAGGCTGAGATGCCAGAAATTAGCTCAGCAGAAAGTGGCGAGTATCAGCAACTGGTCGAAGCCATAAATGCAGTCATGCTAGAGCTGGCTCAGGCTATCGTGCGTGACGGCGAGGGCGCCACCAAGTTTGTTACTATTCAGGTTAACGGCGGTGGCAACCGGGATGAATGTCTTGATGTGGGTTACGCCGTAGCGCACTCACCGCTAATTAAAACCGCACTTTTCGCCTCTGACCCAAACTGGGGCCGGATCTTGGCGGCAGTGGGTTATGCCGGTGTGCCGAGCCTGGATGTTGAGCAGATTGACGTTTATCTAGACGACGTCTGCATTGCTCGCAATGGCAGCCGTGCTGAAGAGTATAGGGAAGAGCAGGGCGCCGGGGTGATGGCTAAGGCGGAAATCACCATTCGTATCGAGCTTGGTCGTGGCGACTACAGTGAAACCCTTTGGACCACCGATCTGTCGCACGAGTATGTACGCATTAATGCGGAATACCGGACTTAAGAAAACCAAAGGCCGAGCTGCGCTCGGCCAGCGGCAACTTCATTGACGCTAGTAGCTCCACGCCAAGACTCGCTCAAGTACTCCAAGGCAGTATTCTGGGAGGTTTGTGAGCGCTAGCTCGCACTGCCGCTGGCTAGTTACTCCCGCTACCGAGCTCTCTGTCTCCACTCCCTCGTAGGGTTAGGGCGTAGAACGGCCCAGGCACAGCAGTCAGCTGGTCGATATGTTCGTGGTTAACTAATCGCGGGGCGACTTTTTAACGTGGCTACGCCAGCACAGGTGTTTTGAAAAAAATCCTTATCGGTCATTCGGGCAGTACTTTTCAGCGATCTGCCCCCTGTCCATTCTCAAGCGACCCACACGGTTGATGATCAGCATTCTACCGTCGCGCCCTTTTTCCACCGGACACAAGCGCAACGTACCCGCCAAAAACCCACCATGCAGCAGTTCCGACTCTCCCATACCGTTGTATCGTAAATAACTCGAGAGTGCGCCGCTGCCACTTATGTTGCTGATTCGCGCAGCGATGTCCTCGCCCAATAATTCGTCTGCGCCGTCAAATCGCGCATTACGATTATGGTCGAGAAAAACTCGCCAACCCTCATTCCAATCGCCACCTTTTGGCGCCATAGTCACCGGCTGATTGCGGCGCACGGCTTCTTCGCGTGTCTGTTGAATGCTGCGCGCCAGTTGTTCCTTGCCTACGTCCAGTCGGTGACTATCCACTAGCTTGCCGAAGGACGGCACGCCTATGCTGAATAGCACGGTTAGCAGTGCCAGAGTGGTAAGTAGTTCCGTAAGGGTAAAACCGTTCTTTTGCATTGCTCCTTCCTCAAATCTGTCCCGTCTGCTCTTAAAAATGCAGTGAAGAATTACCTGTCATCGTCCTGATGTGACCGGTCATCGTTGTAAGCAAGACATTGACAGATTACATACTTATATTGCATCTACTACTAGGAGGGTATTTTTGATGCGAAGTGCGAAGGGGTTCACTTTGATTGAGTTAAGCGTTGTGCTGGTTCTAGTAGCCATAACGGCCGCGATAGCCATTCCGTCGTTTAGCGAGCTTATCAAAGACAATCGCGTGCAAGCTCAAGCTGAAGAGCTTAACTCTATGGCGCAATATGCGCGGAGTGAGGCGGTCGTTAGGAAGCGAATCGTGCGGATGGCAGTTAACGAAGCTACTGGTGCGGTAACCGTGGCAGCGGGCGGAGAAACTTTGAGGGCGATTGATTTGAATTTAGACTCTGTTGCTTTCGCTGTGAGTCACGCAACACTGGATTACAGGCCCAACGGTACATCCTCTGTTAGTAACTATCGTGTCTTGTTTTGTCGTGACAGTAAGCCGTCAAGTGGCTATGAGTTTACCATTAGCGGAGCTGGTACGGCTCGCCTTAGTGCTAAGGGCGTCTCTGTCAATGGTGCCGTGTTGGGGAGTTGTGCCATATGAAAAAATCACATTCTGGATTTAGCTTGCTTGAAGTGTTAGTGACGCTCTTGCTTACTACCGTGGGCATTCTTGGGATGGTTGCGATGCAGGGGCAAGCGATTAAGCAGACTCAGGACTCAGTGAACAGGACTCATGTTGTAATGCTCGCCAATGACCTGATCGAGATTATACGTGCTCACCCTAGTGCGTTAGAAGATGATGCAACCGATAGCCCGTTATTCGCATCTCTTGTTTCAGGCACTTCAGATGGCTGTCTAGAGATAGAACAGTCCGATTTGATGGTTGAGCAAGTGGCGTGCTGGGCAGGCAAGGTAAGACGTTATTTACCTGCCGTCGGGCCAGAAAATTTTTACGCTTGTTTCTCTACCTCTCCAGGTGTTTGTGATGAAAACGGCGCGGTAGTTGAGGTTCAATTGGCGTGGAGAGGTGTGGGTGATGAATGCCTAGATGCCTCCGCTGATGTCGATGAAGATAATTCGATATGTACTTATCGATTTCGGTCGCAGATATAAAAGGAGTGGCTCAATATGTTTCAGCGCGGGCTTTCAATGATCGAGATGCTGGTTGCCTTGGCTATTAGCAGTGTTTTGATTCTGGGTATTACTCAAATATATATAGATAATCGTAGCAATTATGTATTTCAGCAAGGTCAATCAGATATTATAGAAGGCTCTCGTTATTCAATTTTCCTGTTTGAAGAAGAGCTTTATCGTACAGGCTACCGTTCTCGCCCTGATGCATCATATGAGGAAGCATTCCGAGCTCAGGACGCGGGCAACTGCAGTTTTTCCGCAGGTGAAACTATCAATTTTGATTCCAATTCTGAGCGCCTTTGTATCCGGTATCAGGCCTCAATACCGGGCATTACCGCTTGTGATGGCAGTGTGCTGACTGTTTCTGAAACGCCCTACCTTAAATCGGTCACACCTTCTGTTGTCGAGCTTCGAGTGAGTGGCGGGGATCTAGTATGTAATGGTCAGCCAATAATCAGTGATATGGTGGATTTCAAAATGGAGTTTGGTGTGAGTGGTTCGAGCTCAAGAGAGACGGAAGAATTTAAGCTTGAGCCCGCAGTAGGCGACCGCATACGTTCAGTGCGTTACGCGGCCCTTTTGAAAAGCCGCTCCACTAATCTTGCAGGTGAAACCGATAGTAGGGAATATGCTGCATGGAGGGATAAATGGTATGGCGGAGAAGGTACGGTGCCACCAGATCGCGCTCTTTATGTGATAGCGGAGAATACCTTAGCACTGAGGAATTTGTCGCGATGAAATACAATGTTTTTAGTTTGCTTCCGATTTTTTGCGTTCGGCGCGCACAGCAGGGCGTTTCTTTGATTGTTGCCTTGGTTTTTTTGTTGATTTTAACATTGCTTGCGGTGTCGGGTATGAGAGAAGTAGCTCTTGAGGCACGCATTACTGGTAATGTGATGGACGAAAAAAGATTATTCAATTCCGGAGAGGCTGGACTAAAAGATGGGGAGTTAAGAACTATAGGTACATTGCGAGCGGTCCCCGGTAAATATAGCGTTTCTACTGCTTTAACACCCCTGAATGCGGTTAGTACTTGCGGCAATACACAAAAAACGTGTTTGTTATTGAGAACTCCTGAATATGCTCAAGAATTCGAAGAGAATGAAATTCAAGAGTACTCCCCCGATGACGTTACAACATTAAGCGATGATGTTGTTTGGTATGCTATACCTGCGCCTAGCGGAAATGATAGCGCTGAAAATGAGAATCCAGAGTACGGAAATTTGGTTAGAGGTATTGGTGTCTTTCGTTACGAAGTGAATACCAGGGCCGAGAGCGCTAACGGGGAAGCGCGACTGCGCTCTACAGTCTCACGTGTATACAACTGATTAGAGAAGACTCATGAAAAAGCCTGCCGCTATATTGAAAGTTCCTACTTGTTCATTTGTGTTTTTTTCCTATTTTTTCCTAGCGCTTCCAGCTGACGCCGCAGCATTGGATGTCAGTCAAAAACCATTGGTGCTGGTGGACTCAGTGGCACCTAACCTTATCGTCACCTTAGATGACTCTGGTAGCATGTTGCGCGCTGCAGTTCCTGACGATTTGACGGGGAGGCACGATCGCCGCACTAAGTCATCCAGTTACAATCCGCTCTATTATAATCCCCAAGTGAGTTATTTAATTCCTCGCGGCTTAGACAGTTCAGGTGAAGCGATAATCTACGACACTAGTTTCAACAAAGCTTGGCACAATGGTTTTGATACTAGTGATGGTTATATCGACTTGAAAGACGAATACAAAGTTAATTGGTATTGTGATCATGCTAATGTTGGTAATTGCACCTATTCATCAGGCTCTATTGGTAAGCAGCTAGGTGAAAATCCAGAGGCTGATTTTGTAACAGGTAGCGGAAAGAAGAAAGTCGACCGGACTCAGAGTTCTGTGCCTGCTTATTATTATGTGCTAAATTCGACATGCCTTATAGGCTCGTCCCAAGAAAACTGTTATCGAAAAGTCGATGTTACCGCTACTTCTGGCCCAGATGGTGTAGACGAAAGAAGGAACTTTGCTATTTGGTACTCTTTTTATAGAGACAGAGGGTTAGCAACAAAAACAGCTGCCCATTTGGCGTTTTATACTCTCCCCAGTGATATGAGGTTGACTTGGCAGGCTCTTAATCGTTGTACAAAGTTTAATTCTACCAGCAATGAGTGCGTTGATAATCACTTCCGCAAACTGTCGGCGGCTCACAAAGCCAATTTTTACAGCTGGCTTAGAAATATCAGTTTTGGCGACGGCACTCCGTTGCGTGCTGCAATGGGCAAAGCTGGTGAGTTTCTCACTACCTCGTCTGCTTGGGCCGCTAACCCGAACCCAATAGGTGGGACCACGATTAAGAACCCTGAGTTTTCGTGTCGTGCTAGTTATCATATTATGATGACTGATGGTATTTGGAATGGCGCTGATGGGAAGTCTAATCGAAGTGATGATAGCAAGTTCACGCTATCCGCGAATGGTAGAGACTACGTGTATGATGGTAAGCGTGCGCCCTTTGCTGATTCAACTTCAAATACATTGGCAGATGTCGCCATGAATTACTGGGCTACTGATCTTTATTCTGCGCTTGATAATGAGGTAAAGCCTTACCTTCCCTATAGAGGCGGTTCTGACTCGGATAACTTCTGGGATCCTCGTAATAACCCTGCTACTTGGCAAAGCATGAGTAATTTTATGGTTGCCTTGGGGCTAAGTAACTCGATGGATAAATCGAGTTTGCCTTGGGCTGGTGCTGCTTTTGAGGGGGTAGGTTATTCTAACTTGAAGAGCGGCACTTCTTGGCCAAAGGCAAGCTCGGATGATAATAACAATGTATATGATCTTTGGCATGCTGCAATAAACTCTAGGGGCGATTTTTTTAGTGCAGAGTCTCCTGAGGATTTGACGGCGGCATTTAAAGATATTCTTAACCGCATTGCAGAGCGGCAATCCACGGCTGCAGCAGCTGGTAGCTCAACCTCTGTTAGTGCTGATGATCCAAGTGACCCTTATGGTCAGGTGATATTGAATAGAGCATTTTTTCCTGAGTTTGATAGTGCTGACTGGAGTGGCGATGTTAAACGTAAGGATATTCAGCGTGTGCTTGGTAGTGGGCTGTATCAGCGCACGCAGGAATGGTCTGCTCGTGAAAAGCTTAACGGCGTTACTCCATCGCAACGAAATATATATATGGCCGGAGGGTCTCAGGCATCAGGTTTGAGAGGGTTTCTATTTAATAACCTCAATACAGAGCAGCAGACGTTGTTTAATAAAAACCCCGATAGTTTTTCAGGCGCCAAAGATGGGCTAGGCACTGCTCGAGTTGATTATCTTCGAGGCGAGCGTTCTCGTGAAGGTTACGGTGATAATGATTTTAGAGCTCGCTCTAGTCTTTTGGGCGATATTATTAATTCCACCCCTGTCGTTGTGGGTTCACCCGCTTACGTTCCATATCTGGCTGACAAAATCGATGGTAAGTCAGGTGATTATTTGGCTTTTCGTAACAAATATGCCGACCGTCCTGAAATGGTATATGTAGGCGCTAATGATGGGATGCTGCATGCATTTCTCGCCGGTAAAGTTACGGAAAATCAAGCTGGGCAGCAGACTGTTGTTTATGAAGGAGGAAAAGAGGCGTTTTCGTATGTGCCGAGCGCAGTTATAAATAATCTCCCTAAGCTTGCAGCTCAGTCTTATAAGAGCGGTGCGCACCAATTTTTTGTCGATGGCTCGCCCACTGTTCGAGATGTTTATATGGGGGGGGAGTGGCGAACAGTGTTGATAGGAACCCTTAGGGCTGGCGGTAAGTCAGTTTTTGCTTTGGATATAACTGATCCAAAAGCAGATGGTTCTGGGGTTAAGTTATTGTGGGAAATATCTAACGAAACAACCGGTTATTCTAATCTGGGCTACACCTTTCCTGAGCCTGAAGTTGTTCGTTTGCACGGCGGTCAATGGGCTCTGTTGTTGGGGAACGGTTATGACAGCTCTAAAGATGCAGCTTCGTTGTTCGTTATTGGAGTTGAAGGCGGTACGTTAATTAAAGAGATAGTTGTTGATAAAGGCGATGGCGCTGCTAACGGCCTCTCCACCGTGCGCGGTGCAGATAATAACGGCGATGGTGTAGTTGATTATGCTTACGCAGGCGACTTGCAGGGTAAGCTGTGGCGATTTGATTTGGTTAAGTCGGTCAGCATCGCTGACGTACCTGATCCGTTTTCTAGAAATGTGCAGCTAAGCGTGACAGCGGCTGATTATAAAGTTTCATACGGGGGAACTCCGCTATACACCGCTAGATCTTCGAATAATCGTGCGCAACCGATTACTGCGGTCCCATCGCTTGTGCGTCATCCCACCCGTCGTGGTTACTTAGTTATTTTTGGTACGGGGAAGTTTTTTGAAACTGATGATGCTTCAGGCGATACTGAAAAGGCGAACAGTGTTTATGCTATTTGGGACCGCCTAACCCGTGCAGAATCAACGTCGGCTGGCTCGCTCAAAACACTAAGTCGAAGTGACCTTAAAGAGCAGAGCATCAACAGTGAGCAAGTCTCTACTTTTTCCTCCGGCGGCGCGTCTCAGACGTGGGAGACCAGGACGTTAAGTTCCAACAATATAGAATGGTATTTGCCAAGTACTGATTCGAATGAGGAAGTTGATAGAAGTAAGGTTAGAACCTGGGGCTGGGTTCTTGATCTTAGCGTTAAAGGTAAGGGCCTCAAAGGTGAATTGGTTAAAGACCGCATGCTGGCTAGAGGCGACTCTTTGATCTTCGGTACTTTAACCCCGAATGAGGATCCGTGTGCTGACGGTGCTACATATTGGGCTTATGGTATTAATTCGGCGACCGGAGGAAGGCTTGATCGGCCGGCTTTAGACTTTAACAGGGACGGGCGATTTGATGATGGCGATACTATTCAGACCATCGCACCTTCGGGCTATAGTACAGATTCACCTATTGCCCTTGGTAAAGACGGAACTATTATATCTTTAGGCGACCAAGCTCAGTTTGAGCCCTCACCCGAACTTCAGGGAAGGCAAAGCTGGCAACGCATACCGTTGGACTGAAGCGCATGTTAAAGGTCAAAAGGAGTTTTCTAATGCCGGAACGTAGAGTGGCCGAATATGGTTTCACTTTGATAGAGGTTATGGTTGTTGTGGCAATTATTGCGATACTCGCGGCCATAGCTTTACCAAGTTATAGAGAATACGTACTGCGCGGCAATCGTGCTCAAGGTCAGGCGTTGTTGATGGAGGCTGCGGCTAAGCAGGAGCGTTATTTTGCCCAGAATGGTGCCTATGTCACTAGCACCGCTGATATCGCTAAGCTCAAAGCTGGCCGCGGGGTGCAGCCAGGCTTATATACGCTTTCTGTGGCGGCGGGCAGTGGAGGTTATGTACTCACTGCGGCCCAGCAGTTTGGCGATGGTGATTGCGGTAATCTGACTATGAATGGACAGGGTGCTAAAGGGCGTACGGGCGCCAAGTCGCTTGATGAGTGCTGGCGTTAACGCCCCGATTGTAGTGACGTGTGATTAGTTTTCAACGCCGCTCCAACAACACCCCACTCTCCATATGGTGGCTATACGGAAACTGATCGAATAGCGCAGAACGCGTTATTCGATGGGTTTTACTCAGCTCTTCCAGGTTCTGCGCCAGGGTTTCTGGGTTGCAGGAGATGTAAATTACGCGCGGGTAGCCTTTGACCAGTTCCAGCGTTGCAGTGTCCAGCCCTGCTCTGGGTGGGTCTACGAAAACGGTGCCGAAGTTGAATTCACTCAGCTCGATATCGTGAAGACGTCTAAACTCACGTACGCCAGTCAGTGCTTGGGTTACTTCTTCGCTGGACAGCCGTACTAGAGTGACGTTCTCAACGTCATTCATGGCTAGGTTTTCCACAGCGGACTTCACTGAGCTTTTTGCCAGTTCGGTTGCCATCACGCGCCGAAAGCGGGTGGAGAGCGGAAGGGTGAAGTTACCGTTACCGCAGTACAGCTCCAGCAGATCATCGTCATTACTACCTGCTGCATCGAGTGCCCAGCTGAGCATATGTTGATTGACTCCGCCGTTAGGCTGAGTGAAGCCGCCCTCTACCTGCTGATAACGCCAGTTACGGCCAGCCACTTCCAGTTGTTCCACAACGAAGTCACGTTCGAGTACGCGCTTGCGCCCCCGGCTGCGGCCAATTAGCTGGATGTTGAGCGCTTCTGAAAGCTGCTTGGCGGGTTCGTCCCAGTCTTCGTCCAGCGGGCGGTGGTAACAAAGGGTAACCAGTGTTTCACCCGAGAGTGTGGTGAGAAACTCTACCTGGAATAACTTGCGACCCAAGAGTGGATTTGCCTTGCAGGCTTCCAGTAGTGGTGTCATCAGCTCGTTAATGCGTCGGCTGGCGATCGGTAGTTGGTCAATCAGCACCGGTCGGCGATTATCGCCTTGCTCAAACATGGCGTAATAAGGCTGGCCTTTTTCGTACCAAAGACGGAACTCTGCGCGCAGACGGAAATGCTCCGGTGCAGAAGCAAAAACCTCTGGTTCGGGTGCCTTAAATGGAGTGAGCAGCTGACATAAGCGTTCGCGTTTTTCCGCCAACTGGTTATCGTAGTTTTCTGGATTAAATGCGAGGCCCATTAGTTGAATAACGCCAATTTGATGATAAAGAGGCCAGCCAGTATGCAGAGGCTGGGATTAAGGTCTTGCCACCGTCCGGCTAACAACTTAATGGCGGTCCAGGCGATAAAGCCGATGGCAATGCCGTTAGCGATGGAGAACGTCAGCGGCATCATGATGGCGGTAATCACTACCGGAGCCGCTTCAGTCAGATCATCCCAATCGACTTGTACTAGTCCGCCGGTCATGAGCACCGCAACAAAAAGTAGTGCGGGAGCGGTTGCGAACGCCGGCACAGCGCCGGCTAAAGGGGAGAAGAACAGGCTGAGCAGGAATAGCAGGGCCACCACGCAGGCTGTGAGGCCTGTGCGCCCGCCAGCAGCGGTGCCAGCAGCGGATTCGATATAACTGGTCGTAGTGGAGGTGCCAAGCGCGGCGCCGGCCATGGTGGCGGTGCTATCTGCCATCAGGGCGCGGCCCAGACGCGGCATCTTACCGTCCGAGTCGACCAGGTTGGCGCGTTGGGCAACGCCAATCAGCGTCCCTGAAGTATCGAACAGGTCAACAAACAGGAACGCAAAAATGATACTCAGCATGCCGACTTCAAGCGCGCCCTTGATATCCAGTTGCATCAGTGTGGGCGTCAAGCTGGGTGGTGCGGATACCACACCGTTCGCTTGAGTTAATCCGGTCAAAAGGCTGATTGCCGTTATCAGTAAGATGCCGATCATGACCGCGCCAGTGACCTTGCGGTAAGCCAGCGCCACTATGATGGCGAAACCGGCTGCCGCGAGCAGCGATCCGGGCTGAGTGAGGTCGCCCATCGAGACCAGCGTGGCCGGGTGGTCGACGACGATGCCCGCGCTTTTTAGGGCAATCAGCGCGAGAAACAAGCCAATGCCGGCAGCAATGGCTGAGCGTAAGGCCATAGGGATGCTGTTGATGATCCATTCGCGGATTCTGAAGATGCTCAGCAGAAAAAACATCAAGCCAGACAGAAAAACTGCGCCGAGTGCGACTTGCCAGGTGTAGCCCATGGAGCCGACCACGGTGTAGGAGAAAAAGGCATTCAAACCCATGCCTGGTGCCAAGGCGATAGGGTAGTTCGCCCATAGGCCCATGATCAAAGAACCGATGGCGGCGGCGAGGCAGGTTGCTACAAAGGCGGCGCCAGGATCAATGCCCGCGTCGGCCATCATCGCTGGGTTGACGAAAATTATGTAAGCCATGGTCAGGAAGGTGGTTAACCCTGCCAGTAGCTCGGTGCGCACATTGGTGCCGTGTTCGCTAAGTTTGAAGAGTTTTTCAAGCATGGTTGGGCGCTTCCGAGGTTTGGGCAGAAAGCCGGCTATTGTAGCGGATTCGTTGCTGTGGGTGAATTTTTGCTGGTCTTGTGTCAGGCTTGACGCCCCTTTTTTTGACTGGAGGCTCGCTTATGAGCAATGCATTTGAGAACGATGAGCAACGCGTCAGCTACGGCATTGGCCGCCAGATGGGCGAGCAGTTGCTGAGCAGCAACATTCCTGACTTGACGCTGGATCTGATTGCGACCGGTTTGCGCGATGCATACAGCCAGCAGCCTAGCCAGGTTGATGAGGCTGAGTTGCAGGCAGCGTTCCAGCAATTGCAGGAAAAGATGCGCGCAGTTGCTCAAGAGTCTGCCAAGGCAGCGGCGCAGGGTGGCGTCGACTTTTTGGCTGAAAATGCCAAGCGTGACGGCGTGGTAACTTTGGCGTCGGGTTTGCAGTACGAAGTACTGACTGCCGGTACGGGTGCTACGCCAGATGCCAGCTCCACGGTTCAGACTCATTATGAAGGTCAGCTGATTTCCGGTGAGGTCTTTGATAGCTCCTACAAGCGTGGCCAGCCGACTGAGTTTCCAGTGGGTGGCGTGATTGCGGGTTGGACCGAGGCGCTGCAACTGATGCAGGAAGGGGCCAAGTGGCGCTTGTTTATCCCGTCCGAGCTGGCATACGGCGAGCGCGGCGCAGGTAACAGCATTCCGCCGCATAGCGCGTTGATGTTTGATATTGAGCTGCTGAAGGTACTGTAACTTCGACTGTGGGCCTGCTGTGGTAGAGCGGGCTACATGGTTTGCGCGGGATGGTGGTGTTTTATCTTTATCTCGGGTGCGATCTTCGCTACCGCTGGTCGAGATGGAGCACGACCTTCCAATTAGCGGAATCTCTGAAGTCGCGTGTGCGCCGCTAGGTCTCTGCATGGGGTTAGTGGAAGGTCGAGTTCCATCTCGACCAGCGCGCTAACCGACGACAAAGGTGTGTATCCCTGGCACATACTCTCCGCTGCGCTCTTTTGATGTCGCTGGCCGAGGTGGGGTCCTACCTTCCAAAAAGCTGTATCGCTGGTCTAGATAACGTTCCGCATTTCCATTTCGGACCCGCGGGTTTGAGCTGAACGCTACGTTCAGAAGCTGCGATCCACCGCAAAGCGGGCAAGCTGTTCCATCGAGTCGCGATACTCGGATGCCGGCAATGCTTGCAGTAAGCGTACGGCTTCGTCCGCCTGCTCGCGTGCCAAGCGCGCGGTGTAATCAAGCGCGCCAGATGCCGCTACGGCCTCGCGAATGGGCTCAATCTGATCGCTGCCGCCTTTCTGAATGGCGTTACGTACCAGCTGCGCTTGCTCGGGGGTGCCATGTCGCATGGTGTAAATCAGCGGTAGCGTGGGCTTGCCCTCTGCTAAATCATCCCCTACGTTCTTGCCCATCTCGGCCGCATCGCCGCTGTAGTCGAGCAGATCGTCCATAAGCTGAAAGGCAATACCCAGGGCGTTACCGTATTGGCGTAGTGCCTCGGTTTGCTCTGTGTTGGCGTTGGCTAATACGCCTGCGGTATGGCAAGCCGCTTCAAACAGCATGGCAGTCTTGCTGCGGATGACTTCCATGTAGGTAGCTTCATCGGTGTTGGCGTCGCGTACCTTAGATAGTTGCAGGACTTCGCCTTCAGCTATCACGTTGGTGGCATTGGCCAGGATGCGCATGATCTGCATGTCGCCTAGCGCAACCATCATTTCAAAGGCGCGCGAATATAGAAAGTCGCCGACCAGTACGCTGGGTGCGTTGCCCCACAGGGCATTGGCGGTAGAGCGGCCGCGGCGCAGGTCAGATGTGTCCACTACGTCGTCATGTAGCAAGGTGGCCGTATGTAAAAACTCGATGATGGCCGCCAGGCTGTGCTGGCGGGGATCACTCATCCCGCATGCGCGCGCACTGAGCAAAACGACCAGCGGCCGCAGGCGTTTTCCGCCGGCACTGATAATATAGTGGCCGATCTTCTCTACCAGCGGAACGCGGGAATGCAGCTGCTCAAGGATGAGCTCGTTCACCGCATCAAAATCATCGGATACCGGTGCATAGAATGGCAGGGTGGTCATCGGTTGCAGACTTCCTGAAAAGGTTCCGCGGCATGCTAGGTGGCAGGCCTATTAGTGTCAAGAAAAGCGCAGTCTATCAGGCTTGACCGAGGCTTGCGCAAAGCGGTTGGCTTGCGTACAATCCTCGCCCCTGAGATACAGCATCCCTGTTTTAACAATGGCAAGGTCGGGTCCGATAGGCGGAGCCACTTGCAGCCATGCCAGCCACTAACGATTCTAATCAAGCGCTGGGTGAGCAGGATTACGGAGAAAGCAACATGTACGCAGTTATTGTTACCGGCGGCAAGCAGTACAAAGTCGTTGAAGGTGAGTACCTGAAAGTAGAGAAGCTGGAAGTTGAAACTGGTGCCAGCATCGAGTTTGATCGAGTTCTGTTGGTTGCAGATGGCGATGACGTCAAGATTGGTGCTCCTGTTGTTGAGGGCGCTAAGGTGACTGCCGAGATCCGCGCTCACGGTCGTGGCGATAAGATCCGCATCATCAAGTTCCGTCGTCGTAAGCACCACATGAAGCGTCAGGGCCACCGTCAGTGGTACACCGAAATCAAGATTACTGGCATCTCTGCCTAAGCTGATTCAGGAGATATAGACTCATGGCACACAAAAAAGCAGGCGGTTCCACGCGCAACGGTCGCGATTCCGAATCGAAACGCCTTGGTGTAAAAATGTACGGTGGCCAGGCCATCATTCCGGGTAACATCATCGTTCGTCAGCGTGGCACTGAGTTCCACCCTGGCAAGAACGTTGGCATGGGCAAGGATCACACCTTGTTCGCCAAAGCTGAAGGCGTGGTGAAATTCGAAGTTAAAGGCAAGTTCGGTCGTCGTTACGTTAATGTCGTAACCGCCTGATAGTTCTTTACTACTGAAAAGCCCCGTCTTGCGACGGGGCTTTTTTGTTTGTAGCGTACTCTTTCCATTAGCCCGTCCCGATAGGGAAGGGGAGATAGATGAAATTCGTTGATGAAGTGTCCATCACGGTCAAGGCCGGTGATGGTGGTAATGGTTGCATGAGTTTTCGCCGTGAAAAGTTTATCCCTAAGGGTGGGCCGGACGGTGGCGACGGTGGCGACGGCGGTTCCATTTTTCTGGAAGCCGACGCTAACTGGAATACTCTGGTCGATTACCGTTACACCCGCCGCTTTAATGCGCAGCGCGGTGAAAACGGGCGCGGCAGCGACTGCACGGGTGCCAAGGGCGAAGATATGGTGCTGCTGGTGCCGGTTGGTACTACCGTGATTGATGCCGGCACCCAAGAGATCATTGGTGACCTTACCGAGGCGGGCCAGCGTTTGCTGGTAGCGCAGGGTGGTTTTCATGGTCTGGGTAATACGCGCTTCAAATCCAGTGTGAATCGCGCCCCTCGGCAAACCTCTAACGGGTCACTGGGAGAATTGCGCGACCTGAAGATGGAGCTGAAGGTGCTGGCAGACGTTGGTTTGCTGGGTCTGCCTAACGCGGGCAAAAGTACCTTTATTCGATCGGTTTCTGCTGCCAAGCCTAAAGTGGCTGATTACCCTTTCACGACCATGGTGCCTAACCTGGGTGTGGTTGACGTAGGTCAGTTGCGCAGTTTTGTGATCGCTGACATCCCGGGTGTTATTGCTGGTGCCGCTGATGGTGCCGGTCTTGGTACGCGTTTCTTAAAGCACCTTTCACGTACTCGCCTGTTGTTGCATCTGGTCGATATGGCGCCGCTGGATCAAGCCGATCCGGTTGAGTCTGTCGAGACTATTCTCCACGAGCTGGGCAAGTTTAGTCCGGCCCTGACCATGCGTGAGCGGTGGTTGGTGCTGAACAAGTGTGATCAGCTGCTGGAAGATGAGCAGCAGGCAGTGCTGGATGATGTGGTTGAGCGTCTTGAGTGGGAGGGGCCGGTGTTTGTGATCTCGGCCTCTGAGCGCCAAGGCACCGCTGAGCTTGCCAAGGCCGTGATGAACTGGCTGGATGAGCGTGTGCGTCTGATTGAGGATGACGAAGAGTATGCTGCCGAGGTAGCTGCACTGGATCAGCAAATCGAAGATGAGGCGCGCGCGCATATCCAAGCGCTGGATGATCGTCGTGCGCTGCGCAAGCAGGGTATTGTTGTTGATGGTGAAGATGAAGATGAAGACAGCGATGACGAAGACGATGAAGATGGCCCAGAGATTTTCTACGTCCATTAATTCGTTTATTTGTTAACGCGTAACGCCCGGTTGCCTGCAGCCGGGTATGGCATGAAATTTGGCATTCTGTTGATGGGATCGGCATGCGTGAAAAGGTAACCGGAGCCCGTCGCTGGGTGGTCAAGATTGGAAGCGCCTTGTTGACGAGCGATGGTCGTGGGCTCGATCAGGAAGCTATGGCGGTTTGGGTTGCGCAGCTCGCGGCGTTGCGCGCCAGTGGCGCAGAGTTGGTGTTGGTGTCGTCTGGCGCGGTAGCGGCGGGCATGAGTCGCCTTGGCTGGACTGAGCGCCCAAAAACCACGCACGACATGCAGGCAGCTGCGGCCATTGGTCAGATGGGCTTGGTGCAGGCGTGGGAGTCCAGCTTTCAGGCGCACGGGCTGTCGACAGCTCAGGTGTTGCTCACTCATGATGATTTGTCTGACCGCAAACGTTACCTGAATGCCCGTAGCACCCTCCGCGCTTTGATTGGTTTGAATGTTATCCCGGTCATCAATGAGAATGACACTGTGGTGACTGACGAGATCCGCTTTGGCGACAACGATACCCTGGGTGCGCTGGTTACCAATCTGGTAGAGGCTGATCTGTTGGTTATTCTCACCGACAGAGATGGTTTGTATACCGCTGACCCGCGGCACAACCCTGCTGCTGAGCTGGTATCAGAAGCTATGGCGGATGATCCGGCGTTGGATGCGATGGCGGGCGGTAGTGCAGGCGCGCTTGGGCGTGGTGGTATGCAGACCAAGTTGCGCGCAGCGCGTTTGGCGGCTCGCTCAGGTGCGGCGACGGTGATTGTTGGCGGGCGTATCGATAGGGTGGTGTCGCGCCTGTACCAAGGTGAGGCGCTGGGCACGCTACTCTTGCCAGAGCGTGGCATGTTGGCCGCGCGCAAGCAATGGTTGGCCGGTCATTTGCAAACCCGTGGTCGATTGTTGCTGGATGAAGGTGCAGTGAGAGCTCTGACTACGGGAAGGCGAAGTTTGCTGCCGGTTGGCGTTATTGCTGTAGAGGGTGGTTTTCGGCGCGGCGAAATGGTTGTCTGTGTGGCTCCGGATGGGCGCGAGATTGCTCGAGGCCTGGTTAATTATGGCGCTCAGGATGCAGCTCGTATCCTCGGTAAGCCGACCGAATCGATAGCGCGGATTCTGGGTTATATCGACGATCCTGAGTTGATACATAAGGATAATCTGGTTCTGGTTTGATTCGTGGGGACAGTGGCTCTTGGCTTTCTCTGCGGCGTTACGTACAGCTCGATAGCCCCGGATGGTGCGCAGGGTGTTTGTCCTGCTGGGAAGGACGAGTTCCATCTCGTCCAGCGGTGTTGCTTTTGACGTCCATGGTCGAGATGGAACTCGACCCTCCCAGGTAAAAACCAAATCGGGTTGCTGGAAGCGAACAGTTCCCTCCTGCTCGACGGTGCCGTGATTGATGCTTATGGTCGAGGTGGGCTCGATCATCCCTTGCGGTGCGCGCGGCTGGTTTGGCCTGCTGGGAAGGACGAGTTCCATCTCGTCCAGCGGTGTTGCTTTTGACGTCCATGGTCGAGATGGAGCTGTAAAAGCCAAATCGGGTTTGCCGATGAATCTGTTAAGGCTTGGCTCGACTGCTGAGCTTGAGGCTATACGCAAGACATAAAAAAACCGGCTCAAGGCCGGTTTTTTTACAGCAAGAATCGCAGATCAGGCGGCTTCAGCCATTGCCTTGATGTGTGCGTTCAGGCGGCTCTTATGGCGAGCGGCCTTATTCTTGGCGATAATGCCTTTGTCAGCCATGCGGTCAATGACCGGTACAGCTGCAGTGTAGGCAGTCTTGGCTTGTTCGAGGTCTTTGGCGTCGATAGCCTTAACCACGTTCTTGATATAAGTACGGACCATGGAGCGCATGCTTGCATTGTTATTGCGGCGCTTCTCGGCCTGCTTGGCGCGTTTCTTGGCTTGAGGTGAGTTGGCCACCGTCGTGCTCCTCAGAAAATCGGGATGAATTAGGTACAAATAAGGCCGCGTACTATGCAGCCGAGACGGGTTAATGTCAAGAGGGCTGTAGAAAACCGATAGACGGATTTGCTATGTATCAGCAAAGGCTCGTCGACGGTTGACGCGGTGCGCAGAGTATACAGACAAAGTGGCCTGCGTACCTCTATTTAGTTGTTGGCGGTTGCGCTTGCGGCACCTGACAAAGCTAAGGGTAGAGCGTTATTATGGCGGCTTTTCTCGGCGCACATATCAATGTCTCAACCTTTGCCTACTGATACCCCACCGCCTAAGGCGCCTAGCTTGCTGCGGTCCGGCATGGTTGTCAGCATAATGACCCTGCTTTCACGTGTGCTGGGTATGGTACGTGATGTGGTAGTGGCGGCCTATTTCGGCTCGCAATCCGAAGCTGACGCTTTTTTTATTGCTTTCAAGATCCCTAATTTTTTGCGCCGTTTATTTGCCGAGGGCGCCTTTGCGCAGGCTTTTGTGCCCGTGTTGTCGGAGTATCGCACCAGGCGCCCTCTGGCTGAAGTAAAGCAGTTGGTGGATCGGGTAACAGGCACCCTCGGGTTGACGCTGGCATCCATTACGGCGTTGGGTGTGGTGGGTGCCCCAGTGCTGGTCATGTTATTTGCGCCGGGGTTTCATGACGACGACGGTAAGCTTGAGCTGGCTACCGACATGTTGCGTATTACCTTTCCTTACCTTTTTCTGATCTCGTTAACGGCACTCTGTGGCTCGATTCTCAATAGCTATGGCCGTTTTGCGGTACCGGCTTTTACCCCGGTGCTGCTGAACGTCTGCATGATCGGTGCAACCGTTTGTTTTACGCCTTACTTTGACCGGCCGATCATGGCGCTCGCTTGGGGTGTATTTGTCGCGGGCGTGGCTCAGTTGCTATTCCAGCTGCCTTTTCTCGCGCAGATCAAGTTGTTGCCGACACCGCGCCCGAATCGCAAAGACCCGGGCGTCAAACGCATCATGACATTGATGATTCCCGCGTTGTTTGGAGTCTCGGTTAGCCAGATCAACTTGTTACTCGATACCGTACTGGCATCCTTCCTGCAGACCGGCAGCATTTCCTGGCTATATTACGCTGATCGCCTTTCTGAGTTGCCCTTGGGGGCATTTGGTATCGCGATAGGTACGGTGATTTTGCCTGCGTTGTCTCGCCAACATTCTGCGGAGGATCCGCGCGCGTTTGCCCGGACACTGGACTGGGCAGTGCGCATGGTGCTCCTGGTCGGCGTGCCTGCGGCCATCGCGTTGCTGTTATTGGCGGAGCCGATGATCGCTTCGTTGTTCCACTACGGCGCTATGACTGACCAGGACGTGTTTCAGGCAGCGGCTGCCTTACGAGCCTATTCCGTCGGGGTGATGACGTTCATGCTGATTAAGGTATTGGCGCCTGGGTATTTCGCTCGGCAAGATACCAAGACGCCGGTCAAGATCGCGATCATCTGCATGATTACCAATATGGCTCTCAATCTGATCTTTATCTGGCCTCTGGCACATGTAGGGCTTGCTTTGGCGACGTCGGTATCCGCTTTGCTGAATGCGGGCTTGTTGTGGTGGGGGCTGCGTAAGGCAGGTGTTTTCCAGGCGCAGCCGGGCTGGTTGAAGTTTAGCCTGCGTCTGCTGGCGGCTTGCACGGCCATGGCGCTGGTTTTGTTGTGGTTGGCGCCGCCTACGCAGGACTGGCTGGTTTGGGGTTGGCAGCGCAAAGTCTGGGAAATGACCCTCCTGGTTGGTGCGGGTATGGGCGCATACCTACTGGTTCTGGTCGTCGGTGGTTTGCGCTTGCGTGAGCTTCGGCATAGCTGAAGTCCCTTGCTGACGGCATAAGAAACGGTGCGGGCGCTTGCCGCTATGGCGGTCGGAAATTAACTGAGCTGTTTGTTGGTCCGCTGGTCGAGATGGAACTCGACCTTCCAACTTCCAAAAGCGCACTTGGCGATGTGGAGGGTCGGGTTCCATCTGGCAAGCGGCTTGGGTGCTCGCTCAGTTGCTGCTATGAGCCCCCTGTCACATGTTCTGCTGCTGTCGTCAGCGGTGACTGCCCATAATCGCTTTCAGCCACAGCAGGAATGACGTTGGTAGCCGCAAACCTGTATACTCCAGGGTTTCGACTGATTCACCACTAACGAGCATTATGGAACTGGTCCGCGGTCTACATAATCTGCGGCCCCGGCATCGGGGCTGTGTCGCAACAATCGGTAACTTCGACGGCGTGCATGCTGGCCACCAGGCGATTCTGTCCAGGTTGCAGGCGCACTCTGAACGTCTCGGTCTGCCTGGTTGCGTGGTTATTTTCGAACCCCAACCACGCGAGTACTTCGCCCCCGATGCGGCTCCGCCGCGTCTGACGCGCTTGCGTGAGAAACTGGCGTTGCTGCAAGCACAAGGCGTTGACCGAGTATTGTGCTTGGCCTTTAATCGACGCTTGCGTGAGCTAAGCGCCGAGCAGTTCGTGCAGCAAGTGCTTATTGAGGGTTTGGGTGTTCAGCACCTGGAGGTCGGTGACGACTTCCGCTTTGGTTGTGATCGCTCCGGCGACTTTGCTTTTCTGCAAAGTAGCGGTGAGCAACATGGCTTCACTGTCGAGGCGGCCAACACCGTTGCCGAAAGCGGCGAACGCATTAGTAGTACCCGCTTGCGGCAAGTGTTGGCAGAGGGTGACTTTGCCTTGGCCGAGCGGCTGCTGGGGCGGCCATTCAGTATCGCTGGGCGTGTGCTCTTCGGCCAACAGCTTGGCCGCACCATTGGCGCACCTACCGCGAACGTTCAATTGAAGCGTGTTAATCCTCCGTTGCATGGCGTTTACCGCGTGAGCGTCGAGTTGGATGGTGTTCTGCAAAAAGGCGTTGCCAACATTGGTAAGCGGCCAACGGTGAAGAGTGACGGCAAAGCGCACCTGGAAGTCCATCTTTTCGATTTTGATGGCGATCTTTATGGTCGTCGGTTGGATGTCGTATTTCACGAAAAATTGCGAGACGAGCAACGCTTCGACTCGCTGGATGCATTGCAGGCGGCAATCAAGGCTGATTTTGCCGCGGCCAGGGCCCAATGGGGCCTGTGAACTTAAAAGAGCCTGAATCTAGATGACTGATTACAAAGCGACACTGAACCTGCCCGCCACGGATTTTCCGATGAAAGCGGGGTTGCCAAACCGCGAGCCGGAGACCCTCAAGCGCCTTGATGGTTTATACCAGCGTATCCGTGAAGTCAGCCAGGGTCGCCCGCAATTCATCCTGCACGATGGCCCCCCCTACGCCAACGGGGTGATTCACATTGGCCACGCGCTGAACAAAATCATTAAAGATATGATCGTCCGCTCCAAGACGTTATCCGGCTTTGATGCGCCCTACGTACCGGGCTGGGACTGTCATGGTCTGCCGATTGAGCACAAAATCGAGACGACCCACGGCAAGCATTTACCCGCGGACAAGGTGCGTGAGCTTAGCCGCGCCTACGCCACCGAGCAGGTCGCCTTGCAGAAGGCTGATTTTATTCGCCTCGGCGTGCTGGGTGATTGGGATAACCCTTACCTGACCATGAACTACGCCAATGAAGCTGGCGAGATTCGTGCGTTGGGTAAAATGGTTGAGCAGGGTGTTGTCTTCAAGGGCTTGAAGCCGGTCAACTGGTGTTTTGATTGCGGCTCGGCGCTGGCTGAGGCCGAAGTTGAGTATCAGGATAAGAAGTCAGAGGCTATCGACGTTGCATTTGCGGTAGAAGATGCAGATAAGCTAGCGACAGCCTTTGGTTTGGCAGCACTGCCTAAGCCAGCGGCCATTGTGATCTGGACTACCACGCCGTGGACCATTCCTGCCAACCAGGCTCTGAACGTGCATCCGGAATTCACCTATGCGCTGGTTGATACCGGCGAGCGGCTGTTGCTGCTAGCTGAAGACCTGGTTGCAGATTGCCTGGCTCGTTACGGCCTGGAAGGCAAGGTTGTGGCTACCGCCGATGGCGCGACGCTAGAAATGATCAACTTCCGTCATCCATTCTACGATCGCCTGTCACCGATTTATTTGGCTGACTACGTTGAACTGGACGCCGGTACCGGCGTGGTGCACTCAGCCCCCGCCTATGGGGAGGATGACTTCCGCACCTGTAAGCGCTACGGCATGACCAATGACGATATCTTCAGCCCGGTCCAAAGCAACGGCGTCTATGTAACCGATCTGCCATTTTTTGGTGGCCAGTTTATCTGGAAGGCCAACCCGGCCATCGTCACCAAGCTTGAAGAAGTGGGTGCGCTGCTTAAGCATGAGAGTATCCAGCACAGTTATATGCATTGCTGGCGTCACAAAACGCCACTGATCTATCGCGCAACGGCGCAATGGTTCGTCGGCATGGATATTCCCGTTGCGGGCGGCGAAACCCTGCGTGAACGCTCGCTTAACGCGATTGAGCAGACTGATTTTGTGCCTGCTTGGGGCAAGCAGCGCCTGCATAATATGATCGCCGGTCGCCCAGACTGGTGTATCTCGCGTCAGCGAAACTGGGGCGTGCCGATCCCTTTCTTCCTGCATAAGGAAAGCGGTGACCTGCACCCGCGCACCATCGAGCTAATTGAGCAAGTTGCTCAGAAAGTAGAGCAGGGCGGTATCGATGCCTGGTTTGATATGGAAGCCAGCGAACTGCTGGGTGATGAAGCAGTGCAGTACGATAAAATCAGCGATACGCTGGATGTCTGGTTTGATTCCGGAACCACCCATTGGCACGTGATGCGCGGCTCAAACCCTATGGGGCATGCTCAGGGCCCGTTGGCTGACCTGTATTTGGAAGGCTCGGATCAGCATCGTGGCTGGTTCCATTCGTCTCTGCTGACGGGTTGTGCGATTGATGGTCATGCGCCTTATCGCGGTTTGCTCACGCACGGTTTTACTGTCGATGAGAACGGCCGCAAGATGTCCAAATCATTGGGCAATACTATCGCTCCGCAAAAGGTCAACGACACACTCGGCGCTGACATTCTGCGTCTGTGGGTGTGCTCCAGCGACTACTCAGGTGAGATGGCGGTATCTGACCTGATCCTGCAGCGCAGTGCCGATGCTTATCGTCGTATCCGTAATACCGCACGCTTCCTGCTGTCGAACCTGAATGGCTTCGATCCCAAGGTCGACGCGCTGCCGCCAGAGCAGATGCTGGACTTGGATCGTTGGGCGGTTGATCGGGCGCGTTTGCTGCAGGCGGAAATCGTCGAGGCTTACGACACATACAAGTTTTGGAACGTCTACCAAAAAGTGCATAACTTCTGTGTGCAGGAATTGGGCGGCTTCTATCTGGATATCATCAAGGATCGCCAGTACACCACGCAGGCTAACAGTATTGCGCGCCGCTCCTGCCAGACCGCGTTGTATCACATTGCCGAAGCGCTGGTGCGCTGGATCGCGCCGGTGCTCTCGTTCACGTCGGAAGAGCTGTGGCAGTACCTGCCAGGCGAGCATAACGATTCGGTGATGCTGAATGCTTGGTATGACGGTCTGGCTGAACTGCCAGCGGATCAAGCCTTAGGTCGCGAATTTTGGAACACCGTGATGGGTGTTAAAGAAGCGGTCAATAAAGAACTAGAGAACCTGCGAAGTGCCAAAGCCATTCGCGGCAACCTTGAGGCAGAAGTTACCCTCTTTGTGGAGTCGGCCTTGAGCGAGCAACTGGCGAAGCTGGGCGATGAGCTACGCTTCGTGTTGATCACTTCCCAGGCGGCCTTGGCGCCCTTGGCAGAGGCTGGTGCCGATGCGGTGGAGACTGAGCTGCCTGGCCTCAAGTTGCGTATTCTTAAATCAACTGAAACCAAATGCGCGCGCTGCTGGCATTTCCGCGCAGACGTGGGCACGCACGCCGCACATCCTGAGATTTGCAGCCGCTGCGTAGACAACATCGAAGGCGCTGGTGAGGTTCGTCAGCATGCCTGAGGCCAAAAAAGGCAGTCTGGCGTGGCTTTGGCTGTCGCTGCTAATTATCGCTCTGGATCAGTTGACCAAATGGGTCGCGGTAAACAACCTGGAAATGTACCAGCAGGTACCGGTCATAGCTGATCTATTCAGCTTTACCCTGGCCTATAACACGGGCGCCGCGTTTAGCTTTCTGGCTGACGCCGCTGGCTGGCAGCGTTGGTTGTTTGCAGCGATTGCCGTGGTGGTGAGTGTCGTGCTGTGTGTTTGGTTGTCACGGCTGGACCGCAGCAAACGCCTGGAAGCTATTGCTCTTGCACTCATTCTCGGCGGCGCGTTGGGAAATCTGTATGACCGCGTGGTACTAGGCCACGTGGTTGATTTTATTCTGGTGCACTGGCAACAAAGGTGGTTCTTCCCCGCGTTCAACATTGCCGATAGCGCGATTACCGTTGGCGCTGCGCTGCTAATTCTGGATATGTTTGTGGGTAAAAAATCGGCTGAAAGCTAGAAGCTAGAAGCTAGAAGCGGCTGCGGTGGTTTTTGGAAGGTCGAGTTCCATCTCGACCAGCGAACTCCGCGACGGCCCAGCTGTGGTTATTTAGCACATACCAGCAGCGGTGCATTGTTTGAAGCCGCTGGCCGGGATGGAACCCGGCCTTCCACGGAGCCGTGCTGTAGTTAGCGTCGTAATACTGTGAGTACTGTTACCTGCCGTGCAGTGATGTGGGCTTTTTGGAAGGTCGAGTTCCATCTCGACCAGCGAACTATCCGGCGAAACGGCTGTAGTTATTTACGCACGACAACAACGCCGCTTTTTCTACCGGCTTCGCAAAGCCACAGTGTGATAAGCCAAAACCAATTTGAGATACCAAGATGACTGACCTGCGCATCAACCACGACACTCTCGTGACCCTGCACTTCACCTTGAAGCTGCCCAATGGCGACGTAGTCGACACCACGCTGGATAAGCAGCCAGCCACCTTCAAGGTCGGCGACGGCAGTTTGCTGCCAGGCTTTGAGCACGCGCTGTTTGGCCTTAAAGCGGGAGATAAGCGCAGCTTCGACATTGAGCCAGAGCGCGGTTTTGGACCGGGTAACCCGCAAAACCTGCAAAACATTGCGCGTGATCAGTTCGATGAAATGGAGCTGGAAGAAGGCCTGCTGGTGATCTTTCAGGATGCCGCTGGCGGTGAGTTGCCGGGCGTGGTCAAAACTATCCATGAACAGGTAGTCGAGGTGGATTTCAACCATCCACTTGCTGGCAAAGTGATCATCTTTGATGTGGAAATCATTGATGTTAAGGCGGCCTGAGCTTGCCGCCTTAACTGGTCAAAACGGCCTGCAATCGCATTCCTTATCCTGATGGTGGATAATCCGTCCATACTCGCTTTCTCTTCCCGAGGTACCCATGCAGATCAAATTGGCTAACCCCCGCGGCTTTTGCGCAGGCGTTGATCGCGCCATCGAGATCGTCAACCGTGCCCTCGAAGTGTTCGGTCCACCCATTTATGTACGCCATGAAGTAGTGCATAACAAATTTGTGGTGGAAGACTTGCGTAGCCGTGGCGCAATCTTTGTGGAAGAGATTGATCAGGTGCCAGATGACGTCATCGTTATCTTCAGCGCCCATGGGGTGTCTCAGGCAGTGCGCCAGGAAGCAGCCGATCGTGGTCTCAAGGTTTTTGACGCGACTTGCCCGCTGGTTACCAAGGTGCACATGGAAGTAACGCGTTACAGCCGCGATGGGCGTGAGTGTGTGCTTATAGGTCACGCTGGGCACCCTGAGGTTGAGGGCACCATGGGCCAGTACGACGCCAGTCAGGGCGGCGCTATTTATCTGGTCGAAGACGAAGCAGATGTAGCCAAGCTGCAAGTGATGAACCCTGAGCGCTTGGCTTTTGTCACGCAAACCACCTTGTCGATGGATGACACCGCGCGAGTCATCGATGCCCTTCGCGAACGTTTCCCGGCGATCGACGGACCACGCAAGGATGACATCTGCTACGCGACCCAGAACCGCCAAGATGCGGTCAAGCAGCTGGCTCGTGATTGTGACCTCGTTTTGGTGGTTGGCAGCCCAAACAGCTCTAATTCCAATCGACTACGGGAACTGTCTGAACGAATGGGCACGCCTGCTTATCTGATTGATGGCGCAGATGAGATCAAACCTGAGTGGCTGAAGGCCGTGTCCAATATCGGCGTAACAGCCGGCGCCTCAGCACCTGATGTGCTAGTGCGGCAGGTGATCCAGCATTTGCATGCACAAGGCGCGACCGGGGCAGAAGAGCTCGCAGGGCAAGAAGAGAATATCGTTTTCAGTATGCCTAAAGAACTGCGAGTGGTTCAGGTCGAGTGAGGCTGTGGTTTGGTTAGGCTTGGAGCCTAAAATTCCAAACGCATATCCCTCAAAATCTCAACCACGCTTAGAAGAGCCTGACGCTGGCAGGGCTCGAGTTTCCAAAACTAAACCCCAGCCACACACAGCCCAATGCCTGGACCCGCCTGCTCGCCGCACTGTGGAAGGCCGGGTTCCATCCCGGCCAGCGGCATCACCCAATACATCGCTGCTGTTATGTGCTAAATATTCAGAGTCATGCCGCCGGGTAGCTCGCTGGTCGAGATGGAACTCGACCTTCCAAAACTAAACCCCCAGAACTTGTCCCCAAATCACCACCCGCCTGCCCGTCGCACATTGGAAGGCAGGGTTCCATCCCGGCCAGCAGTATCAATAAATACTCTGCTGCTGTTATGAGCTAAATACCCGGGGTTATTTCGCCGAGCAGCTCACTGGCTGAGATTTAGCGCGAACTTCCATAGCCACTTGCATTTATGAGCACACGAGTACCTTATTTCTCTTGGGGCCAAAACGCGCTTATTCCCGCTACACCCTGAGCGCCGCCGGCCTGAGCTTGCTTGAGCTGCTCAGGTGCCATTCCCCCCAGCAGATAGACCGGCACGGTTGCCGCTCGTATCAAACTTTGCGCGGCATCCCAGCCCAATACTTCAGCGCGGGGATGACTGCGGGTGGCAGAGACCGGCGACAACGTGATGAAGTCCACACCAAGTTCCATCGCCATGCGCAGTTCTTCTGCGTTGTGGCAGGAGGCTGCCAGAGGCCAGTTTGCGTGTTGTTCTAGTTCTTTTTTATTAGTCTGCCAAAGGATGCGTAACTGAGCGCTAGTAAGGTGCCAGCCGCTGTTCGGCCAAGGTGGAGGTGTATCGCCTTTAAAAAGCCATTGAAAATCGCCTCCGAAGCGTTCAATCACCTTGGCGGCGAGCACCTGATACTCGGAACATTCGAGCTGCGTTTGGCGCAGTTGGACGAGTCGTATACCTTTGGCTTTGGCGCGCTCCAGCCCGGCAAACAGTGATAGTTCGTCGGTGTCCGGCGTTATCAAATAGTGATCAGGTAGTCGTGCGGCGGTTAGTATCGGCTGATTGGCTGCAGGAAAGTCGAAGCCAGCCAGCTCATGTTGCTCCACCCATCGCACGGCTTGGCCTTCCGCGCCATGTGCTTCACCTGAAAACCGAGTCACCTTCCACACATCCAGACGAATAGATTTATCGGAATAGTCGTGACGGATGTCTATCAGAGGGTGAGCGTCGACCACGCCGATGCCCAGTTCTTCCTGTAGCTCCCTACGCAGGCCTGTAAGGCGCTCTTCGCCAGCCTCCAGCTTGCCACCTGGGAATTCCCATAAGCCGCCTTGATGGGCGCTATCAGGCCGCTTGGCGATGAGAATCTGGCCGCTAGGATTGGTAATGACGCCCGCCATGACATGAATGCGGCGCATCAGGAGATTCTGGTGAGCAGTAATTTCGCGATCATTGCCGAGACAAATCCTCGGAAAACACATCCTGTTCCTGCTCATTGCCAGGAATAACATGTTCTTCAGATGCCCAGGCGCCCAAATCAATCAAGCGGCAGCGGGGTGAACAAAATGGGCGGTCTGGAAACGCGGAATCCCACGTAACGGGAGCTTGGCAAGTTGGGCATTCGACGCTAAGTGTCATGAGTTATTCTCCTGCAGCATCGCGAGATACTGCTGATGCAGTGCATCCACCTGTTGATGCAAATGTGAGAGGTCGCGATCGTTGACGATAATGTCATGGGCTTTGCTTAGTCGATCTTCGCGCTGGGCTTGTACCTGCATAATAGCTTTAATCTGATCCTCAGAAACCTTGTCGCGCACTGCAGTTCTAGCTAGCTGGAGGGCCTCAGGCACGTCCACCACGATGATCCGACTGGCGAGGCTGTGCTGGCCCGACTCGATCAGCAAAGGCGAAACCAGCAACGCATAGGGTGAAGTGGCGCTACTAAGATCGCGAATAGTTTCGTCGCGAATCAGTGGGTGTAGCAAGTCTTCGAGCCAGACGCGCTCTTGCGGGTTGGTGAAAACGCGCTGACGCAATGCTGCGCGGTCGAGATCGCCGTCCGCCAGCAAAATGCTATCGCCAAAACGGTTAACAATATGCGCCAGTGCCGGTTTGCCGGGCTCAACCACCACGCGGGATTTAACGTCAACATCCACCACATGGATGCCATGCGCAGATGCAAAATAGTTGGCGGCAGCGGACTTACCGCTGCCGATACCGCCAGTTAGGCCGATGATCATACTCATAGCGGGTAATGTTTGATTCCGTAGGTGTATGAAGCGCGTACCCACTCTTAGCGGAGGTACGCTAACTCAGAAACCGGCAAACTGCAGATAACGACTGGTGATTGTCTCACCCCAGATCAGAGCGATCCAGCCAGCGATGGCTAAATAGGGACCAAAGGGTAGGGGCGTAGCGTTATCCTGGCCGCGCGTCTTGAGAATAATGATACCGAGGATCGCACCGACTAAAGAAGACAGCAAGATAGTCAGCGGCAAAATCTGCCAGCCACCCCAAGCGCCGAGCATGGCCAGTAACTTGAAGTCACCGTAACCCATACCTTCCTTGCCGGTAACCAGTTTGAACAACCAATAAACCGACCACAAGCTGAGGTAACCAGCCACCGCGCCCCAAAGGGCTTCGTTCAAAAACGTGTAAACGCCAAAGCTATTTGCAATTAATCCGAGCCACAGTAACGGTAAAACCAGTACGTCCGGCAGCAACTGGGTATCAGCGTCGATCATGCTAAGGCTGATCAGCCCCCAAGTGAGCACCAGCATACCGGCAGCCGGCCAGCCAAAACCATACTGCCATGCCACTACCATTGACAGCGCAGCAGTCAGCAACTCAACCAAAGGATAACGAGGGCTAATGGGAGCTTTACACTGCCCGCAACGCCCCTTTAGCAGCAAGTAACTAACGACTGGCAGGTTCTGCCAGGCTTTGATTTCAGTATTGCAATGAGGGCAGTGAGAGTGCGGCAGGATAAGGTTATAGGTTACTTGTTCAGGCTGAGATGCTTCCGGATTCAGCATCTCGCGGCTTTGTTGCAACCACTGAGCCTCCATCATCTTGGGCAGACGATGGATAACTACGTTTAGGAAGCTGCCAATGATCAGACCTATCAAGCCAGCGAGCAAAATAAAGGCCAGCGCGTGGCTGGCCAGGTAATCGAGAAGTTGCATGTGGTTAGACGACGGCGCCCAATTGGAAGATAGGAAGGTACATCGCGATGATCAAGCCACCGACCAGCACGCCGAGCACAACCATTATCATGGGCTCAAGGAGTGTGGTCAGGTTGTCGACCTTGTTATCCACTTCTGCTTCGTAGTAATCAGCTACCTTTTCCAGCATGCCGTCGAGATTACCGGATTCTTCACCGATGCCTGCCATCTGCACTGCTAACGATGGGAATACGTTGGTTGTGCGCATAGAAAAGTTCAGCTGTGAACCAGCAGAGACATCTTCCTTAATTTTCATCACTGCGTTGTAGAAAACCACGTTGCCGGACGCACCAGCTACCGAGTCCAAAGCTTCAACCAAAGGCACGCCGGCTGCAAATGTAGTAGAAAGTGTTCGAGCGAATCGAGCTACAGCCGCTTGATAAATTATGTCGCCCACTACCGGCGCTTTGAGTAATGCGCGATCCTCTGCATCCCGCAGTTTTTTGGATTTCACATGTGCTTTGCCGTAAGCGTAACCCCCCACTAGGAATGCAATCAGAACCACAAACCACCAAGCCTGAAGCCATTCGGAGAGTCCAATAACAAACAACGTAAAGCCCGGAAGCTCTGCACCGAAATTAGCGAATACTTCCTGAAAACTCGGCACTACCTTCAGCAACATGATTGCGGTGACGATAATTGCGACCACAACAACAGACACAGGATATGTCATTGCTTTCTTGATTTTCGCCTTCAGAGCTTCGGTTTTTTCTTTGTAAGTGGCAATACGGTCAAGCAAAGACTCAAGACGACCTGATTGCTCACCAGACTCAACCAGGTTGCAGAACAGGTCATCAAAATATTGAGGGTGCTGACGCAGCGAGTCAGCTAAAGTATTACCTGCGGCCACGTCAACCTTTACTTCATTGACCAGCTTGGCCATGTTAGGGTTTTCTGAGCCTTCGGCAATAATCTCGAAGGCTTGAATAATAGGTACGCCGGACTCAAGCATGGTAGCTAGCTGGCGGGTAAAAAAAGCTATATCCAGCGGTTTGATTTTTTTCGCGCGCTTGCCAAAAAGCGTGGATTTTTTGTTGATCTTGGTAACCAGAATTCCCTGTTTACGCAGCTGGTTCTTGATCAGCGCGGCATTAGAACCCTGGATCTCACCAGTAATCTTGGTGCCCTTTCGATCTTTACCTTCCCATTTAAAGGGGTAAAGCTTCGCTTCCTTGGCCTTTTTTTTGGCAGCGGCAGGATTCTTTTTTAGTGCTGCTTGTTGCGCCATGACTTAATCCTTGGTCACTCGGTTAACTTCCGCCAGGCTGGTAACGCCCTCTTCTGCTTTCAAAAGAGCAGACTGACGCAAGCTTCTAAAGCCCTCGCTTTGGGCTACATCAGAAATCTGAATAGAATTGCCGTCTTCCATGATAATGCGCTGCATCGCAGGGGTGATTTTGACGACTTCATAAATGCCAACACGTCCTTTATAACCATCTTTACAATTTTCGCAACCCACCGGTCCAAAAATTGTAAGGCCGCCGGCTATTTTTTCTTCGCTAAACCCTTCTTCTCTCAGCACCTCTGTTGGCACCTCAATGGGCTTCTTGCAGGTTTTGCAAAGCCTGCGAGCCAGGCGCTGAGCAATAATCAAGTTGACCGAGGTGGCGATGTTAAACGAGGGTACGCCCATGTTTCTCAAGCGAGTGAGCGTCTCAGCTGCACTGTTGGTGTGTAACGTCGACATGACCATGTGGCCGGTTTGCGCGGCCTTGATAGCAATCTCAGCGGTTTCCAGATCGCGAATCTCGCCGACCATGATTATGTCAGGATCCTGCCGCAAAAAAGCACGTAGCGCTTTAGCGAAGTCGAGGCCTTGCTTGGGATTGACGTTAACTTGGTTGATCCCTTCAAGGTTGATCTCGACCGGGTCTTCCGCCGTGGAAATATTACGCTCCACGGTGTTCAAAATATTCAGACCGGTATAAAGAGAAACCGTTTTACCTGAGCCGGTAGGCCCAGTTACCAAAATCATGCCTTGGGGTCTTTCCAAGGCAGCCATAAACATTTTTTTCTGATCTCCTTCGTAGCCCAGTGCATCGATCCCCATTTTGGCACTCTCTGCATCAAGAATACGCAGCACCACCTTTTCACCCCACAGCGTTGGTAAGGTGTTTACGCGAAAGTCGATAGACTTGTTTTTAGATATTTTCAGTTTGATGCGGCCATCCTGCGGCTTGCGGCGCTCAGCCAAATCCATAGATGACATAACTTTTAAGCGCGCTGCTATGCGAACGCCAAGCAGCTGTGGAGGTCTAGCGACTTCATGCAGTATGCCATCAGTGCGAAAACGTACCCGATATGTTTTTTCATAAGGTTCAAAATGTAAGTCAGAAGATCCCATTCTTACCGCATCCAGTAGCATTTTGTTAACAAAGCGAACGATGGGCGCGTCGTCCGAATCTGCCCCCATATCTTTTTTGCCGTCGTCTTCGGTAACCGCTTGAATATCCAGAGTATCCAGATCAGCGTCAGCCATATCACCCAAGCCGCCAGTAGGGCTGTCAAGGTATTTCTCAATAGCGGTATGCAGCTTGTCGTCTTCAACGATCACCGCATCAGTCATCAACCCAGTGTTAAACTGAATATCGCTGAGCGCTTGCTGGTTGGTTGGGTCTGAAATTGCGAGATAAAGCCGAGAACCGCGCTTGAACAACGGCATAACGTTATGTTGGCGAATCAGCTTTTCGCTGACGAGGTCTTGCGGCTGAATCTCTTTGTCTATGGCTGAGAGATCAAAGTAGGGATAACCAAACTCTTCAGCACAGACCATTGCTAGATCGCGGGCGCTGGCGAGCTTCTTTTGTACCAAGTGGGTAATAAAAGGGATTTTTTCCTGGCTAGCTTGCTGGCTGGCCTTCGATGCGACAGCAGCATCGAGCAGCTGGTCTTGCACTATGCGTCGGGCCAGTCCAGAAAGGGCAGGGTTTTCCATAATGTTTCGATCTCTGAATCAAAAAGCGGATTTAAATCGAACTATAGTATATGTGGTGGGTGACTTGCATGGGAAACTCAAATGGTGCCCTAGTTTTTTAAGAAGGCCGTCCACTTGTGACAATATTTGTCACAAGTGGACGGCCGTCGGCGTTTTATCTTGCCAATTGGATATCGAGCACACTGCAGAGCGCAGTGTTTTAGCACTTTTGGTGACTTGGCTTGATAATTGCCTTGTTTAATTAGCCGCAGGGCTACCCTATTTATAATGGAGAACTACATGAAAGCTCAGATGCAAAAAGGTTTTACTCTTATCGAACTGATGATCGTTGTCGCGATCATCGGTATTTTGGCTGCAATCGCGTTGCCTGCATACCAGGACTACACCGTCCGTGCGCGCGTCACAGAAGGCTTGGGTTTGGCTGCTGCAGCAAAAGTAAATGTGGCTGATATTTTAGCATCCGGTAACCCTAGAGCAGACGCACAAGGTTATAACCAGGGTTATAATGCACCTACCGCAACGAATAACACTACTTCAGTTACCATTGCTCCTGCTACGGGCGCAATTACCTTGACTACTACGGCTAATGCGGGCAATGGAACTCTGATTCTTACTCCAAACTCTCCAATAGGTACTGTTTTGCCTGTTGGTACCGCTGCATTCACTCCCCCGGCGGATGCTGTAGCATGGCGTTGCATGGCAGTAGGTGCGGCAGCCGGTGGCTTCGCTGGTACTGCTGCAGGTACTTTGCCAGCCCGTTTTGCGCCGTCTGAGTGCAAGTAATTTTCATGATTTAGTTATTTATAAAGAGCGCTCCGGCGCTCTTTATGTTTAAAGTGGATTTGCATGCTTACAGTTTTTCGTTTAAAGGCAAGTGCATTCTTTGCTTTCAAGCATATGATTGTATCTTTAGTTCTTTCGTTTGGTGTGCTGTTTCTAGTATGTCTTTTTTGGTATCCTACCCCCTTCGTTGAGTTGACAGGTGTTAAGCATGTTTTTGTGGTGTTTATATTATCCAATATAGTGTGTGGGCCGTTGCTTACTTTGGTGGTTTATAATCCATTAAAGCCTCCTACGAAATTATATAAAGATATTGGAATCGTTACGCTGGTTCAGTTGGTAGCTTTGATTTACGGTCTGGGTGTTTTGATGCATTCACGCCCGGTTTGGTTGGCATTTGAGGGTGATCGATACCGTGTGGTTAGTCAGTTGGATTTTACTCCAGAGGCGCTACTTGATGCTAAGTCGGTATTTCGAGATTTGAGTTTAACGGGCCCCCGGTTGATTGGAGTCAACCTTGTTCAACCCACAGATAAATTGTTTTTGCAAAGCATTCAACTGTCGTTACAAGGGTATCATCCGGCTTTTAGGCCCAAGCGCTGGACAGAATATTCCAGCCAATTAGATGCAGTGCAATCGGCACTTAGACCCTTATCCTTACTTTTCACTTTGCATCCTAAAGCAGTTTTTATGTTCAATAAGATGCAATCAAACAAAGCAAGACCTTATGATGATCTTGGGTTTTTGCCATTGGTGGCACCAGGAGGGTTCGATTGGGTGGTCATAGTAGATAGAAAAAGCGGCGTTCCTGTGCTTTATTTACCCCTTGATGGTTGGGCTGAACCTGCGCCGATTAAATAGTTTTCTATAATTATAAAGCTAGGGTTGGTTTGTTCGTTTATGTTTGCGTTGTTTAGGGAAGGTCTGAAATACCGGCCATATGGGCGGCGATTATGACCTCGGCTCACAAAAAAAACATTTCAGGAACGATTTCATCGCCCTCAGTCGCGTTTTCAGCGCGTTGCAGCCCCTTTTCGGCCATCC